>Ga0265797_10000939_pt1 | contig 52485 bp, 49 predicted proteins | sample P2T30metagenome_FD_192433 | JGI IMG/M metagenome (GOLD analysis project Ga0265797, IMG submission 192433) | Plant litter microbial communities from East Loma Ridge, Irvine, California - P2 T30 | ecosystem: Environmental > Terrestrial > Plant litter > Unclassified | place: USA: California...
GCGGCGCCAAGGCCTCGGGCGAACTGGCGCCGCTGCGCGCTGCCGGCGCCCTGGTCGCCAGCGTGCACCCGGTGCGCAGCTTCGCCGATCCGGCCGGCGTGGCCGCGGCCTTCGAGGGCACCTTCTGCGGCGTCGAGGGCGACGAGGCCGCGCTGGCGCAGCTGGTGCCGTCCTTCGAGGCGGCCGGGGCGCGCATCGTACGCATCGATGCCGCCGCCAAGACCGTGTACCACGCGGCCGCCGTGTTCGCATCGAACTACCTGGTGACGGTGCTGGATGCCGCGCTGCGCGCCTATCAAGCGGCCGGGATCCCGGAACCGGTGGCGCGCGAACTGGCGGGGCCCTTGGCCGGCGAGACCCTGGCCAACGTGCTGCGCCTGGGCGCGGCCGGGGCGCTGTCCGGCCCGATCGCGCGCGGCGACGACGATACGGTGGCGCGCCAGCAGGCGGCGGTGACGGCCTGGGATGGCGCGACCGGCGCGCTGTACACCGCCCTGGCCGAGGCCACCCGCGGCCTGGCACGGCGCAAGCACGGAGAAGAAGTGTGAAAATGCAACTAACCGCCTGGGCCACCCTGGCCATCCTCGGCGTGTACTTCTGGACCGGCGTCATGGCCGGCTGGGCGCGCGTCAAATACAAGGTGCCGGCGCCGTCGATGGAAGGGCCACTGCCGTTCCAGAGCGCCCAGCGGGTGCAGGCCAATACGCTGGAACAGTTGCCGTTGGTGCTGGCGCCGCTGTGGTTGTGCAGCTATTACTTGGGGGACGTCTGGGCGGCGGCCGGCGGCTTGCTGTGGTGCCTGGGCCGTATCCTATATGCGCTGGGCTATTACCGCGATCCGGCCCGGCGCGAAGCCGGCTTCATCATCGGGATGCTGGCCTGCGGCGCGCTGGTGGCGGGCAGCATCATCGGCCTGGGCGCGTCCCTAGTGCAGTGATTATGTTGCAGTAAGGCAAAAATCTCGCATCGGGACGTCGACAAACGGTGCCTGCTGCAATAAGCTTGTTTCCTCAATTCAACTAACTGATGAACCAGTTGCCGCGCGCAGCGTGCCGGTGCCTGGCGGAGGAGGATGGCATGCTGTTTTTGAAGAGCACCGGCGTTACCAAGGCCCCCGGTATCTATGAAGTCGACGTCGCGGCCAAGCCGCCCGGTAAAACCTTTGGTGTGTTCCTGGCAACCGACCCGGACAATCCGCCGAATGCGGTGCTGACCGCCCTGGCCGAGCTGGGCTTCCAGAGTATTTACCAGCAGAACTACGTGCACAAGGACAAGGGCAAAGTACTGGATCTGCACTTCCAGAAAAATGGAACCGACTTGTTCAATGGCTGGAAGGCGGAAGAATGCGCGAGCAACCTGGCCGCCATCGATTGCCTGTTCGGGAATGTCGGCATCAAGGTCGTCCCGCGCGTCATGAGCCTGGCGGAAGCCTACGCCTGAGCGCTCAGCGCATTTCCACGTGATACAGCGCCCACGGACAGGCGGCAAAGCGCTGCACTAGCGGCAGCGCCGCCAGTTGCGGGACCCGGTCGGCATCCACGACCGCCCACAAGGGTCCCAATCCTCCCAGCGGCAGCGGATCGCCGTCGATGTGGGTGGCGATGATGACGCGCCGCGTCCGGGCCTGCGCGCCGCTCAGTTCGGTGTTGTAGCCATCCACCGCGCGCAGGACCAGCACGCTCCTGTCGTCGACCTTCGCGCCGGTCGCGGCCAGCACGTCCAGCAGCAGCGGGCCGCGCAGCAGGTGCGGTTTCGCATCGTATTCCAGCGTCGGCCGGATGGTGTGCGGCGCCAGCTGCAGCAAGGCCGCGTAGTCGAAGGTGTATCCTTTGGCAAAGCTCACCCCATGCTTGTGCAGCATCTGGTCCAGCGCCGGGTCGAGCGGGCCGCGGTTGCCGCGCCCGATCGCGCCGCTGACGGTCAGCAGGACGGGGCCGCGGCCGGACGGCCGGGCCGCATGGGCGGCCATCGGCAAGGCCGCAGCGGCGGCGGCGGCGCTGCCCAGGAACTGGCGTTTCTGCATGAGACAATACCGAGACGATGGACCCGCCATCATAGCCTTAAATATTGTCTCAATGGATCTGTTTTCCGAAAACGCCGGCTTGCAGCCGATCCCGATCGAGGATGGCGAACTGGCCATGCTGCCACATATGCCGCTGCCGACCGGCAGCGACGTGGTACTTCAACAACTCATCGATGAAACGCCCTGGCGCGCCGACACCATCGTCGTCTACGGCAAGCGTTACCTGCAGCCGCGCCTGTCGGCCTGGTATGGCGAAGCCAGTTATACCTATTCCGGCCTGACGCTGGCACCCCTGCCGATGACGCCGCTGCTGGCGCGGCTGCGGGCCGAGGTCGAGCACTGGACCGGGCACCGATACAACAGCGTGTTGCTGAATTACTACCGCGACGGCGCCGACAGCATGGGAATGCATGCCGACGACGAACCCGAACTCGGGCCGCTACCTGCCATCGCCTCCCTCAGCCTGGGAGCGACCCGCACCTTCATCCTGCGCCACAGGACCAGCAAACGGACCGTAAAAATCGACCTCGCCGATGGCAGCCTGTTGTTGATGGCTGGATCTTTGCAGAAACACTGGTTGCATGGCATAAACAAGACGGCAAAACCGACGGGACCGCGGCTCAACCTAACTTTTCGTTACGTGATCTAAATTATCTTTAACGAGTCGTAATTTCATCGAAAATACTACTGAACAACGGGTCATTAAGTTACAACTGATTACAGTTCTTACGTAATGACTACGGACTTAACGGGGAGCCAGTGCTATCTTGACTACATCGCGATCCACTTTTGAATTGCGAACCAGTCAAACAAAGCAAAGGATTCCAGAATGAAAAAGCTCGTCGTTGCACTGATCGCCAGCGCCGCCGCCATGTCGGCCGCACAAGCCCAGACCACCACCGCGACCACCCCTGGCCACGCTTACCTGGGCCTGGGTGTTGCCAGCGCTGACCACGAAGACAGCCGCGGCTTCGAAGGCGATGGCTACAAAGCCTCCGGCAAGATCTTCGGCGGTTACGAATTCAACCAGAACTGGGGCGTCGAAGCCGGTTACACCGACTTCCGCAAATCCGACGTGAGCGGCACCGCCGGCCGCGGCGAAACCAAGGGCTACGGCTACTACGTCGCCGCCAAGGCCACCAAGCCGATCAATGAAAAAGTCGGCGTGTACGGCAAGCTGGGCCTGCAGAACAGCCAGCGTGAACTGAGCACCGCCGGCCTGACCGTCAAGGACCACGCCACCGACGCCTACGGCGCCGTCGGCGTGCAATACAACGTCAACGAACAAGTCGGCCTGGTCGCTGAATACGAGCGCTATGGCAAGAGCAAGGACTTCGGCGCCAGCGCCAACGTCCTGACCGTGGGCGCCCGCTACAGCTTCTAAGCTGCCAGCTGTCCTTGGGAAGACAAGGGGCCTGCGGGCCCCTTTTGACGAGGGGCCTGCAGGCCCCTTTTTCCGTTGGCGCTTCCGAATCGATGGATCAGCGCAGCACGTGCGAGCGCCGCGCGTCCGCCCGCATCCACGGCGGCGGCGGCAAGGGTGCCTCGGGCGCATGGAAACCCGAGGCGACAAAGCGATGCAGCGACGACCATGGCCATTCGGCCGCATGCTGGCAAAAGCCGTGGCGCACCGGATTGCCGTGCAGGTAGTCGATCAGTGCCGTGTATTCCTCGTCGTCGTCGACCCGGTAGTCGCGGTAATGGCGCTCCCAGATCGCCTCGCCGCCGCCCGTCACTTTCACGCCGGGCAGGCACGACTTGTTCAGGGCTTTCGAGAAGGCGATCTTGACGGCGCGCCAGCGCGTGGCGCAATCGTGGTCGCCCGGGGGCAGCGTCCAGATCGTGTGCGCGTGGTTCGGCAGGACGACCCAGGCATCGACGTGGAAGGGTTTGCGGCTGCGTGCCTGGCGCATGGCTTCGCCAAAGGCCGAGAAATGGTCGGTCAGCAAGGTACTGTTGCGGTCCAACAGTCGCACCGTGAAGAAGAACGTTCCGCCAGGAATGCGGTTATCGCGGTAATGTGTCATGAACCCAGTCTGCCAAGCGGCGGTGGCACTCCATGTCGATCTGGCGCAAACGCGCGCTGGCTTGAACAACCTCAACGAGGACTGATTCTAACCACGATTTTTTGATGAGGTTGTTTCATTTCCGCGCGAAAATCCTTCCATAAATAAAAACCCCAACGGCCCGGCAGGCGGTTGGGGTTGTTGGGCGCGTCCGCGACTCAGGCAGACAGCGGCTTGTAGCGGATGCGCTTCGGCTTGGCGCCTTCTTCGCCCAGGCGCTTCTTCTTGTCGGCTTCGTATTCCTGGTAGTTACCGTCGAAGAAGGTGACTTGCGAGTTGCCTTCGAAAGCCAGGATGTGGGTCGCGATGCGGTCCAGGAACCAGCGGTCGTGCGAGATCACCATCACGCTGCCGGCGAATTCCAGCAGCGCGTCTTCCAGCGCGCGCAGGGTTTCCACGTCCAGGTCGTTCGACGGTTCGTCCAGCAGCAGCACGTTGCCGCCTTGCAGCAGGGTCTTTGCCAGGTGCAGGCGCCCGCGTTCGCCGCCGGACAGGTTGCCGACCACTTTCTGCTGGTCGCCGCCCTTGAAGTTGAAGCGGCCGAGATAGGCGCGCGACGGCATTTCGAAGCGGCCGACGGACAGCATGTCGGCGCCGCCCGTGACATCCTCGAACACGGTCTTGGTGTTGGACAGGTCTTCGCGGGTCTGGCCGACCAGCGATACCCTGGCCGTCTGGCCGATCTTGACTTCGCCGCTGTCCGGCTGCTCGAGGCCGGCGATCATCTTGAACAGGGTCGATTTACCGGCGCCGTTCGGACCGATGATGCCGACGATCGCGCCCGGCGGGATCGTGAACGAGACATTGTCGATCAGCAGGCGGTCGCCGAAGGCTTTGGAGACGTTCTTGAACTCGATGACTTCGTTGCCCAGGCGTTCCGCAACGGGAATAAAAATTTCCTGGGTCTCGTTGCGCTTCTGGTATTCGTATTCGGACAGTTCGTTGAAGCGGGCCAGGCGCGCCTTCGACTTGGCTTGCCGTGCCTTCGGGTTCTGGCGTGCCCACTCGAGTTCCTTGGCCAGCGCCTTCTGGCGCGCCGATTCGGTCGCTTCTTCCTGTTTCAGGCGCGCCTGCTTCTGGTCCAGCCAGGACGAGTAGTTGCCTTTCCACGGGATGCCCGAACCGCGGTCCAGTTCCAGGATCCATTCGGCGGCGTTGTCGAGGAAGTAGCGGTCGTGGGTGATGCCGACCACGGTGCCCGGGAAGCGCAGCAGGAACTGTTCCAGCCACTCGACCGATTCGGCATCCAGGTGGTTGGTCGGCTCGTCCAGCAGCAGCATGTCGGGTTTGCTGAGCAGCAGCTTGCACAGCGCCACGCGACGCTTTTCACCGCCCGACAGCACGCCGACCTTGGCGTCCCACGGCGGCAGGCGCAGCGCGTCGGCGGCCATTTCCAGTTGCAGGTTCAGGTTGCCGCCGTCGGCCGCGGCGATGATCGATTCCAGGCGCTCCTGCTCCTTGGCCAGCGCGTCGAAATCGGCGTCTTCTTCGGCGTAGGCGGCGTACACGGCTTCCAGCTTGGCCTGCGCTTCGAAGGCTTCGCCGAGGCCGCTTTCGACCTCTTGGCGCACGGTCTTTTCCGGATCCAGTTGCGGTTCCTGCGGCAGGTAGCCGATGTTCAGGCCCGGCATCGGGCGCGCTTCGCCCTGGATGTCGGTGTCGATGCCGGCCATGATCTTCAGCAGGGTCGACTTGCCGGAGCCGTTCAGGCCCAGCACGCCGATCTTCGCGCCCGGGAAGAAGGACAGCGAGATGTCCTTCAGGATTTGGCGTTTCGGTGGGACGATCTTGCCCACGCGGTTCATGGTGTAGACGTAATTGGCCATGTGATGAGTGATTCGATTGGAAATAAGGACGACAGGATACTGTAGAAGGCGTGGCTGGACTACCGCCACGCCGCAAAAAATTCCGGCGTCAAGCCTGCCTGGCTGCCGCCTGGGGCCGGCGCAGCAGGCCCTCGATCGCAAACAATGCCAGCGCGGTCCAGATCAGCGCGAAGCCGACCAGGCGGTCCGGCGAGAACGCTTCATGGAACAGCCACACGCCGAGCAGGAATTGCAGCGTCGGCGACAGGTATTGCAGCAGGCCCAGCACGGACAAGGGGATCTTGCGCGCGCCCGAGGCGAACAGCAGCAGCGGCACCGCGGTGATCGGGCCGGCCGCCGCCAGCAGCACGCGGGTCGTGTCGGACGGGGTGTTGATGAAGGCATTCTGGCCGTGCAGCGTCAGCCAGATCACGTAGCCGGCCGCCAGCGGGAACAGCACCATGGTCTCGAACGACAGCCCCTCGAGGGCACCCAGCGCGGCGGTCTTGCGCAGCAGGCCATAGCCGCCGAAGGAAGCCGCCAGCGCCAGCGCGATCCAGGGCACGGTGCCGGCCTGCCAGGTCAGCCAGGCCACGCCGAGGGCCGCCACGCCGATCGCCATCCATTGCGCGCGGCGCAGGCGTTCCTTCAGCAGCAGGTAGCCGAACATGATGTTCACCAGCGGATTGATGAAGTAACCCAGGCTGGCCTCGATCACGTGGCCATTGTTGACGGCCCAGATATAGATCAGCCAGTTGACGCTGAGCAGGAGGGCCGAGGCGACAAAGCTGCCCAGCACGCGCGGCTGGCGCACCAGCGCCAGCCAGGCCCACTGGCGGCGCAGCACCAGCACGATCAGCAGGAACAGCAGCGACCACAGCATCCGGTGCGCCAGGATCTGCAGCGGCGGCACTTCGTCGATGGCGTGGAAATAGATCGGGAACAGGCCCCAGGCCAGGAAGGCGAGGGCGGCGGACAGGATACCGGTGCGCATGGAGGATCGGGTGGAGAATGGGCTGCCATTATCCCCGAACCCGTCCATACCTGCTGGCGGCTTGCCTTTTTTGCCATCGGTTCACCCGGATTTCAGCTTGTACAAAACTTTGAGAAAATAACACGCTTGTCGGAAAGCCCAGCTTGTCTTTCCTTGTCAATTATTCTATTGTGCAACGCACCAGAACAACCAAGGTGAAAACTTGACGTCGCAACACAAGAAAAGCAGCCTGGCGGCGCTGACCCTGGCGGCCGTCGGTATCGTCTATGGCGACATCGGCACCAGCCCCCTGTACACGCTGAAAACCATCTTCGACCCGACGCATGGGCTGGCGCTGAACACGCCCAACCTGCTGGGCATCGTGTCGCTGATCTTCTGGGGCCTGACGATGATCGTCTCGCTCAAGTACGTGACCCTGGTGTTGCGTGCCGATAACCGCGGCGAGGGCGGGATCATGGCCCTGATGGCGCTGGCGCTGAATTCCGTCACGCGCCATTCGCGCTGGCATTACGTGCTGATGGTGATCGGGGTGTTCGGCGCCACCATGTTCTACGGCGACAGCGTGATCACGCCGGCGATTTCCGTGCTGGGCGCGATCGAGGGCCTGGAAGTGGCCACGCCCGGCCTGGAAAAATACGTGGTGCCGCTGACCATCGTCGTGCTGGTCGCCCTGTACAGCGTGCAGAAGCACGGCACCGCCGGCATCGGCCGCTTCTTCGGGCCGGTCATGATCGTCTGGTTCGCGGCGCTGGCGGTCATGGGCATCATCAACATCGTGCAGGCGCCGGTGATCCTGCAGGCGCTGAACCCGCTGCACGCCTTCGAATTCATGCTGCGCGAACGCATGATCGCCTTCGTCGCGCTGGGCGCCGTGGTGCTGGCCTTTACGGGTGCCGAGGCGCTGTACGCGGACATGGGCCACTTCGGCAAGAAGCCGATCCGCTTTGCCTGGTTCATGGTCGTGTTCCCGGCGCTGGCGCTGAACTACCTGGGCCAGGGCGGCCTCCTGATCACGCATCCGGACGCCATCGACAACCCCTTCTTCCACCAGCTCGACAGCTGGAGCGTGCTGCCGCTGGTGCTGCTGTCGACGATGGCCACCGTGATCGCGTCCCAGGCCACGATTTCCGGCACCTTCTCGATGACCAAGCAGGCGATCGCGCTGGGCCTGCTGCCGCGCATGCGCGTGATGCACACCTCGGAGAGCGAGATCGGCCAGATCTACATCCCGGCCGTGAACTGGCTGCAGCTGATGGTGGTCCTGATCGCGGTGGTCGGCTTCGGTTCGTCCGACAAGCTGGCCGGCGCCTATGGCATTGCCGTCACCGCGACCATGTTCGCCACCACCATCCTGACCTTCTTCGTGATCCGCTACCGCTGGCACCTGCCGCTGTGGCTGTGCCTCGGCGCCACCGGCTTCTTCATGGTCATGGACGTGATGCTGTTCTCGGCCAGCACCCTCAAATTGCTGCACGGCGGCTGGTTCCCGCTGCTGCTGGGCGCGGTGCTGCTGACCACCATGCTGACCTGGAAGCGCGGCCGCGAGCTGGTGTTCGAGAACCTGGAAAAGCACGCGATCCCGCTCGAGGACTTCCTGCAGTCGCTGTTCGTGGCGCCGCCCGACCGCGTGGCCGGCACCGCCATCTTCCTGCGCGGCGAGACCGATGGCGTGCCGCATGCGCTGCTGCACAACCTGCTGCACAACAAGGTACTGCACGAGCGCGTGATCTTCCTGACGGTGCGCATCCGCGAGGAACCCTACGTGCCGTCGCAAGAACAGGTCGAGGTGGTGGCGCTGGGCCACAACTGCTTCCAGCTGAATGTCAGCTACGGCTTCAAGGACGAAGCCGACATCCCCGGCATCCTGCGCCTGTGCGCGCAGAAGGGCCTTGAATTCGAGATGATGGAAACCTCGTTCTTCATCGCGCGCCAGACCGTGATCTCGGTGCCGGGCCAGGGCATGATGCCGTGGCGCGAACACCTGTACGTGGCGATGCAGCGCAATGCCCGCACGGCCGCCGACTACTACCAGATTCCGGCCAACCGCGTGATCGAATTGGGGACGCAAGTCGAAATCTGACGCATTCATGCAAAACGCTTACAAACGCATACATATGTAAAGGCGGTCCGGGGTTAAGGTGGAGGTTTCTTTAATTAAACTTTTTTCTACCTTTTTACCAAGGACCCCATGAAACTGAAGTTGCCCCTCGTCGCCGCCTTCGTCGCCATCCTCAGCCTCACCGCCTGCGGCGGCAGCGGCGACGATGCCGCCAGCGTCGTCGTGGCCAATCCGGCCGCCTTCACCAAGACCGACGTCACGCTGGGTACCGGTACCGAAGCGGTCGCCGGCAAGACCGTCACCGTGACCTACACCGGCTGGCTGTACAGCACCAGCGCCACCGCCAACAAGGGCACCCAGTTCGACGCCGGCACCTTCTCGTTCGCGATCGGCAGCAACCAGGTCATCAGCGGCTTCGAACAGGGCGTGCTGGGCATGAAGGTGGGCGGCAAGCGCACCGTCCTGATCCCGTCGAGCATGGGCTATGGCAGCAGCGGCTCCGGTTCGATTCCGCCGAACGCCGGCCTGGTGTTCGACATCACGCTCACCGCGGTCCAGTAAGCGCATTACAAAGCCCATACAAAGTTCAAACAGACGGAACAAGGGGCGCTTGCTAAGGTAGGCGCCATGAAACCGCCGCTGCCGTCCGCCCTTGTCCTTGCCGCCGTCCTTGCTGTCTCCCTGGGCCTGGGTGGCTGCGGCGGCGGTGCCGATGCCGAGGCGCCGACGCCCGCCGTGGCTGCCGGGAGCCCGGCGCGGCTGGCCGTCGACGACATCGTGGCCGGCAGCGGCGCGGAAGCGCTCGCCGGCAGCCGCGTGCAGGTGAGCTACACCGCCTGGCTGTACGATGCCGCGGCGCCCGGTTTCAAGGGTGCCCGCGTCGATGCGTCAAGCCCGCATCAACCTTTCAGCTTTGTCGTCGGCGCGCACGGCACCGCCGACTCCGCGATCGCCGGCATCAGCCAGGGCGTGCAGGGCATGCGCACCGGCGGCAAGCGCACGATCCTGGTCCCCAGCAGCATGGCCTACGGCGCCAGCGGCTACCTGCCGCTGATCCCGGGGAATGCCGGGCTGGTGTTCGAGGTCGAGCTGCTCAGGGTGTGCGGCGGCGCCTGCTGACGGCCTATTCACGCAGCGCCAGCACCGGCCGGATGCGCAGCGCCGCCAGCGTGTGGCGCAAGGTCGACCCCAGCGCCACCAGGCCGGCCACCGCCAAGGCCCCGGCCAGGGTCCAGGCGCCGACCGGCGCGCGTTCCATGAAGCCCCCCAGGTAGCGCTGTACCGCGATCCAGCCCAGCGGCAGCCCGGCCAGCGCGCCGGCGCCCACCAGCAGCGCGAATTCGCGCAGCACCAGCCGGCCCACCGCCCCGGAACCGGCGCCGTACAGTTTTCTCAGCACGATCTCCTTTTCGCGCCGCTGCACGCTGTAGGCGGCCAGCACGTAGATGCCGAAGGCGGCCAGCGCGGTCGCGATCACGCTGGATGCCGCCAGCAGCTTGGCCAGGCGCAGGTCCTCGGCGTAGAACTCGTCCACCAGGAAGCGCTCCATGCGGATCGGATTCAGCGTCTCGTTGGGGAAGTGGCGCGGCCAGACTTGTTCGATCGCGTGCCGGGTCGCGTCCGGATCCCGGCTGCGGACCAGGAACACCCGGCCGGAATTGCCCAGGTAGTAGACGCTCGGCTGCAGTCCTTCGCGCGCCGAGCGGTGGCGGATGTCGGGTGCCACGCCGACCACCTGCATCGCACGCTTGCCCTCCGCATCGCTCACGATCTTGCCGACCGCATCCTGCGGAGTGGCGAAACCCAGGCGCTTGGCCGCCGCCGCATTGATGACGATGCGGTCGGCATCTTCCGGCTTGTCCCTGGCCGGGTCGTACAGCCGGCCCGCCACCGGGGTCAATCCGAGCGCCTGGAAGAATTCGGGATTGACGCTGTACAAATTGAGGTCGATCGTGGCGCCGCCTCCCCGGTGCAGGGAGGTGATGTTGTTGGTGAAGGTGATCGCATTGCTCGATGCTCCCACCGCCGTCACGCCCGGCAGGCGCGCCACCTCGTCGCGCAGGGCGCGCGTGCGGGCGTCGCCCAGGCCGTTCGCGCTGATGAAGGTCACCAGCTGTCCGCTGTCGAAGCCCGGGTCGAGCGTACTGGCGTACTGGGTCTGCCAGGCCACCGCGAGGGTGGTGCCGGTCAGGCCCATCGCGGTGGCGAATTGCAGCGCGGTCAGCGCGCGCCGCAACCACAGGCCGCGCGCGGTCTCGCCGGCGCCGCGGCCGGCCAGCGCGCTACCCGCACGCACACGCAGCGCCGACCAGGCCGGCCAGGCGCCGGCCAGGAGACCCAGCAGCACGCCCAGCAGCACGGCCGCCAGCAGCGCATCAAGGCTGAACATGCGGTCGAAGCGGCGCTGCACCAGGTCGGAAAACACCGGCAGCAGCAGCCAGGCCAGCAGGATGCCGATGCTTGTGGCGATCAGGCACACCAGCACCGATTCCGCCAAAAACTGGCGCGCCACCGCCGCTGCCGATGCGCCCAGCACTTTGCGCACGGCGATCTCGCGCTGGCGCGCCAGCACGCGCACGGTGGCGAGATTGACGTAGTTGGACGCCGCCAGCAGCAGGATCAGCGCGGCGACGCCGGCCAGGCCCAGCACCAGCTGGCGCTCGCCGTGGATGTCCGAATTGCCTTTCAGGTCGGGATCGAGGTAGGCGTCCGCCAGCGGCGCCAGCTTGTATTCGATCAGGTCGCGTCCACCCAGCGCGGCGACCTGCTCGCTCCTGGTCTTGATGAAGGCCGACTGGCGCAGGCCGCGCCGGACCGCATCCAGTACGGCATCGCGGTCGGCGCCCGGCAGCAGCTTGATGTAGACCCGGCCCGGTGTGCGGCCCCATGCGCCGGCAAAGGCGCGGCGCCAGCCATCGGACTTCAGCTTGCTGCCGGTGCCGGCCAGGAACTGGTAGGGCAGTGTGGTCGCGGCCGGCGGGTCGGCCAGCACCGCGGCCACGACAAAGGCCTGCTTGTCGTGCTGCAGCGGCTGGCCGAGCACGTCGACGCGGCCGAACAGCATCAGCGCCGCTTCCCGGGTCAGGGCCAGCGCGTCCGGGCGGGCGAGGGCGGCGTGCAGGTCGCCGGCCAGCACCTTGGGTGCGAAGATCTTTTCGAAGTCGGGGTCGACCAGGTTGCCGAGGATGCTGAGCACCTTGTCGCCGGCGCGCATGTCGTAGTTGTCGTCCATGACGACGGTGCCGAGCAGCGGCTGGCCGCTGGCCAACGCCGCATCGCGCGCGCCCAGGCTGGAAGCGGGCGACCATTCGTCGCCGAGCGCGGCCACGTGCCAGTGTTCCATCAGGCGGTAGACGCGCTCGCGCTCGGGCACTTGCTCGTCGTAAGAAAAGGAATGGCGCACGAAGCCGAGCAGCAGGAAGCAGACGGCGATGCCGACCGCCAGCCCGAGGATCACCACCGCCGAATAGGCCGGTTCCTTGGCCAGCAGACGCCAGCCGATGCGGAAATCACGCAGGTTCATCGCAATCTCCTCAAGCTGCCTGCAGCGCGTCGACCACGATGCGCCCATCGAGCAGGTGCAGGGTGCGCGAAGCTTGCGCCGCGTGCGCCGGCGAGTGTGTCACCATCACTACCGTCGTGCCCTCGGCGTTAATCTGGCGCAGGAGGCGCATCACTTCGTCGCCGTGGGCGGTGTCCAGGTTGCCGGTCGGTTCGTCGGCCAGCAGCATGGCGGGACCCGCCACCAGCGCGCGCGCGATCGCCACGCGCTGCTGCTGGCCGCCCGACAGCTGCGAAGGCCGGTGCCCGGCGCGGTGTGCCACGCCGAGGCGCTCGAGCATGGCCTTCACCCTCTTCTTGCGCTCCGCCGCCGGCGTGCCCGTGTATTCCAGCGCCAGCTCGACGTTCTCATACACGCTCAGCTCTTCGATGAGATTAAAACTCTGGAAGATGAAGCCGACCGTGCCGCGCCGCAGCGCGTTCAATTTTGACTCGCTCCAGCCGGCCACGTTCTGGCCCTCGAACCAGTAGTCGCCGGAACTCGGCACGTCGAGCAGGCCGAGCACGGACAGCAGCGTGGACTTGCCGCAGCCGGACGGGCCTGTGATGGCCACGTATTCGCCGGCGGCGATCTCGAGGTCGATGCGGTCGAGGGCGGTGGTCTGGACTTCGCCCGCCTGGTGGATCTTGCTGACGCCGGAGAGTTTGAGCATGTGGATTCCCTGTCTGGATGCGTGCATGTTGAAAGAACTGCCTTATTTGGTCAATTGCAGCCGTTCGGCCTTGCCGAAGGGCGTGTAGCTGGAGACGATCACCTGCTCGCCCGGCGCCAGGCCGGACAGCACCTCGACCTGGCTGTTGTTGCGGCGCCCGAGTTTTACGGGGCGCTTCTCGACGTTCTCGCCGGCGACCACGAACACCCAGGCGCCGCCGGTGTCGTTGGCGAAGGCGCCGTTCGGCAGCAGCAGCGCCCGCGCCGGCTCGCCCAGGGTCAGTTGGGCATCCATGCCCTGGCCCGGGCTGAGCACCTGCGGCTGGCCGCGGGTGAACACCATCTCGGCGGTGAAGCGGCCTTCCTTGATCTGCGGGTAGACGGTGCTGACCTGCACGTCATACGTCTTGTCGTCCTGGATCACGCGCCCGTGGCGTCCGACCGCGATGCGGTTCAAATAAAACTCGTCGACCTGGGCGCTGAGCTTGAAGCGGTTCGGATCGTCGATGCGGCCGATGTGCTGGTCCGGACGCACGGTCTCGCCCACCAGCAGGCGGAAGTCGGTCAGCACGCCGTCGGCGGGCGCGCGCACCGCCAGCGCCTCCACCGTGGCGCTGACCAGCTGCAGGCCGGATTGCAGGCCGTGCAGCGCGCTGTCCATCTGGTCCAGCGCGCGCCCGCGCACCTTTTCCTCGGTGTCGACGGCGCGCTTTTCCTCATCCAGCGCGCGTTGTTGCTGCGCCAGCTTGTCGCTGGACTCTTCCAGCGCCACCGCGGAAATAAAACCCTGGGCCGCCAGCCGGCTGTTGCGCGCGTGCTGCTTGTGCGCCTGCGCCAGTGCGAACTCGAGGTCGGACAGGCGGCGCTGGTGGTCGGTGCGCACCGCTTCCTGGGCGACGCGCAGGTTGGCGGCGTTGAAGATCTGCTGCGAGTACTCGGTCTGGCGCGCCAGCAGTTCCAGGTTGCGCTGCGGGTTCGACAGCCGGAACAGCAGATCGCCCTTCCTGACGGTCTGGCCGTCCCTGGCGAACACCTCTTCGACCCGGCCTGATTCGACCGAGTCGAGGATGATGGACTTTAACGGTTCGGCGCTGGCGCGCACCACGATGTCGTCGCGATACACGCCGGCTTCGACGCGGGCGATGCGCAGGTCGCGCGCCGCCACCTGCAGGCCGTGCGGCACCAGTTGCCAGAAGGCCCAGGCGGCCAGGCCGATTGCGGCGGCACCCAGGGCCAGGCGGAATAGCAGGCGCCCGCGGCGTTTCGGCACGATCACATCCATTGCGGCGCCGGTGACGGCGTGGGGAGGAACGGGTTCCATGGCTTTTCTCTGAACAGTCATGCCGGGACTGTTTGCAAGTGCCGTGCCATGGCGTTTTTGGCCATATTCGCGCCATGCCGGACGTCGAGTGTCCGGATCCGGACAGGACCACCTGTGCGCTTCCGGACAGCTGTCCGCAGGGTGGTCCCCGTACCGGTTGTGCGCTGCTAGAATGGCAAGCCGACGCATCCACGTGACCTATCGATGGCCGATTCCACCGCCCGCATCCTGATCCTCGACGACGATGACGATGTCGCCACCGCCGCCCGGATGCTGCTGCGCCGGCGCCATGGTGAAGTCGCCACGCTGGACTATCCGGCGCGCCTGGACGCGCAGCTCGCGGGCGCGCTGCCGGACGTGGTGCTGCTCGACCTGAACTTCACGCCGGGACGGATCGACGGCGCCGAGGGCCTGGCGGTGCTGGACCGCCTGCGCGCGCTGCCGCATCCGCCGGCCGTGATCGCGCTGACCGCCTATGCTGACGTGCCGCTGGCGGTCGAAGCCTTGAAACGCGGCGCCGGCGATTTTATTACCAAGCCCTGGGACAATGCGCGACTGGTTGCGGCCATTGATGCCGCGCTTGCGCGCCGCATCGATGGCCCGGCCGTGCCGGGCCTGATGGGCGATTCGGGCGCGATGCGCGAGGTGAAGGCGATGATCGCCGGCGTGGCCCCGACCGCGGCCAACGTGATGGTGCTGGGCGAGAACGGCGTCGGCAAGGAACTGGTGGCGCGCGCCATCCACCAGGCGTCCAGCCGCGCGCACGGAACCTTCCTCGCGGTCGACATGGGGACGCTGCCGGAAGCGACCTTCGAGAGCGAACTGTTCGGCCACCGCAAGGGCGCCTTCACGGATGCCAGGATGGAGCGCGCCGGGCGCTTCCAGGCCGCGCGCGGCGGCACCCTGTTCCTCGACGAGATCGGCAACCTGCCGCTGCCGTCCCAGGCCAAGCTGCTCACCGCGCTGGAACGGCGCGAAGTCACGCCGCTGGGCGCCGACCGTCCCGAAGCGATCGACGTGCGCATCGTCAGCGCGACCAACCTCGAGGAAAGCCGCCTGTTCGACCCGGCCGTGTTCCGCCCCGACCTGCTGTTCCGCCTGAACACCATCGTGATCCGCGTGCCGCCGCTGCGCGAACGGCGCGACGACGTGCCCGGCCTGCTGCACCATTACCTGTCGCTGTACGAAAGCCAGTACCAACGGCCGGTGCGTGAACTGGCGCCGAATGCTCTCGAACGCCTGTGCGCCTGGTCCTGGCCGGGCAACGTGCGCGCGCTGCGCCATGCCTGCGAGCGCGCCGTGATCCTGGGGACGCAGGCCGACTACCGCTACGAGGATTTCGGCTTGGCTGCGCCGCTGCCGCTCATGCCGCCGCCACCCGCGCAGCCGGTTCCCGAGACCCCGGCGCGCGAGGATTTCACGCTCGGGTCCCTGGAGCGCGAGACCATCGCCGCCGCCCTCGACAAGGCGCAAGGCAACATCAGCCTGGCCGCGCGCATGCTCGGCCTGAGCCGCGCCGCCCTGTACCGCAAGCTGGGCAAGCATGGCATCTGAAGCGAGAATCAAAACCGGCGTACTGCTGGCCGTGGCCGGCATCGCGCTGCTCGCCTTCGGCGCCGGCGCGCTGGCGGGGGCGCCGCGCCTGCAGGTCCTGTGCGTGCTGGCGGCGCTGCCCCTGTTGCTGGCCTTCTGGCGCGGCCTGGCGCGCCTGGCCCGGCCGGCGCGCGCGCCGCTGGTCGAGGCGCGGGTCGAACCGGGCGTCGAGCAGCGCGCCTTGCTGGATAACGCGCTGGCGTTCGAGGCGCGGCTGGAGCATGCGCCGATCGCGCTGTTCCGCATCGACGGCACGGAGGGCGACAGCCAGGTCGCGCCGCTCAACGCGAATGCCAGAAAGCTGGTCGCGCCGGGCCGCGCCAGTGATCCGGCCGCGCTGTACCGCCAGCTGGTGGCGCAGCCGGGCGAGCGGCGCGCACTGGTCCAGTTCGAGACCGAACGCGGCACCGAACGCGCGCTGGTCTCGCTGTCCGCGCTGACCCTGCAGGGCCGGCCGCAGCGCATGGCCGCCCTGATGCCGGTGGAAAGCGAACTGGAAGCCGAGGCGCTGAACGCCTGGCGCCAGCTGGTGCACGTGCTGACCCACGAGATCATGAATTCGCTGACGCCGGTCGCCTCGCTGTCGCGCACTGCCTACGACTTGCTCGACGAGTTGCGCGACACGCTGCCGCCGGACGTCGGCGCCGACCTGGTCACCGCGCTGGACGCGATCAGCCGGCGTGCCGACAGCCTGGTCGAGTTCGTGGCCAGCTACCGCAGCCTGTCCAGCCTGCCGGCCGCCCAGCCCGAACGGGTGCGCCTGGCCGCGCTGTTCGAGCGCATCGATGCGCTGGTGGGGCCCGGCTGGCGCGCGCGTGGCGGCGACGTCGAATTCTCGGTGGAGCCGGCCTCGCTCGAACTGATGGTCGATCCGGGCCAGCTCGAGCAGGCCTTGATCAACCTGCTCAAGAACGCTTTCGAGGCCAGCGCCGGTCAACCCGGCGCACGCGCCCGGGTCGGCGCGCGCCTGGTGCGCGGCGCGCGCCTGCGCATCGAGGTCGCCGACGACGGCCCCGGCGTGCCGGAAGCGCTGGCCGCCCACATCTTCACGCCCTTCTTCACCACCAAGAAGCAGGGCGGCGGCATCGGCCTGGCAATGGTGCGCCAGCTGGTGCACGGCAATGGCGGCACCGTGCGCTATGCGCGGGCGCTGGGGCAGGGCGCGCGCTTCGTGATCACGTTTTGAACGGATGTTCTTGTAAAACATTGCGCACATGCAGCTTGCATGCACGCTGATCTGGCGCAGACCGGCGGCCTGCGCTCAGCCGTATCGTGGAGGGACTTGACCATCGCCGGAGCCCGCCATGCCAGTGTCCCGCCTGCTATCCCTGCCCGCGCTCGTGCTGTCCCTGCTGGCCGGCGCGCCGGCCCTCGCCGACCCCGTGTACGCGCTGACCTTCGTGCCGGGTGGCTTCACGGCAGCGGGCATCAACAACGGCGGACAGATCGTCGGCACCTACGAGAATGCGGCCGCCATCCTGGGCAGCGGCGGCATCACCAGCCTGGCGTCCGTCGCGCCGGAAAGCTTCGGCCAGGCCATCAATGATGGCGGCACGGTGGCCGGCGCTGCGCTGGGCAATGCCTTCACCTATGGCGCCGGCGTGTTCACCTCGGTGGCGCCGTTGCTGGGCGAGAATTATCCGTACTCGAACGCATTCGCCATCAACAATAGTGGCACGCTGGCCGGCACGGCTTACCCCTTCATCGGCGAAGCCTCGCGCGGCTTCGTGGTCGAGAACGGCAGCCTGCGCATGATCCCGACCTTCGGCGGCGACTGGAGCGCGGCCACGGCCATCAATGGGTCGGGCGCGGTCGCCGGCACCGCCACGCTGCCGGACAATAACTTCATCAGTCCGGAACGCCACGCCTTCGTCGACCGTGGCGGCATCATGCAGGATCTCGGCACGCTGGGCGGCCTGCGCAGCGAGGCCTACGACATCAACGATGCCGGCCTGGTGGCCGGCTGGTCCGAGATCAACATCGATCCGGACGGTATCCCGCTGATCCACCCCTTCCTGTACCGCGATGGGGTCATGCTCGACCTGGGCACGCTGGGCGGCGAGTTCGGCTACTTGCGCGCCGTGAACAATCTCGGCCTGGCGGTGGGCGAGGCCGACTTCATCCCCGGCGACGAGTCGAGCACCCACGGCTTCCTCTACCTGGACGGCCAATTGGTCGACCTGAACACGCTGGTCAGCGGCGCCGACGGCTGGGAAATCGCCGATGCCTATGCCATCAACGATGCCGGCCAGATCCTGGGCAACGCCTGCCGCCTGGGCGAGTGCGTGGGCGTGCGCCTGGACCTGGTCCCGGCCGTTCCGGAACCGGCCGCCTGGGCGCTGCTGCTGGCCGGCCTGCCGCTCGCAGTGCGGCGCCGCCGTCCTTGACGAAGTGCTATGCTACGTCCGCCTGGCCGCGCTGGCCGTGGCGGATCCACGGGAATTCGTCAGCCGCGTCGCCGCACCTTGACGACAACCCCGGAGAATGTAATGACAGTAAGGGCCAACGAAGCGGCGGAAGCACAGATTATTCACGACCTGACACCGCGCCAGCGGGTCGTCGCCATCGTCGGCGCCTCGTCCGGCAACCTGGTCGAGTGGTTCGACTTCTACATCTACTCGTTCTGCGCGCTGTACTTCTCGTCGGCGTTCTTTCCCAAAGGCGATCCCACCACCCAGCTGCTGAACACGGCCGGCGTGTTCGCCGCCGGCTTCCTGATGCGTCCGATCGGCGGCTGGCTGTTCGGCCGCATCGCCGACCGCTACGGCCGCAAGAATTCGATGATGATCTCGGTGCTGATGATGTGCGGCGGCTCGCTGATGATCGCCGCGCTGCCGACCTATGCCACGATCGGCACCGCCGCGCCGGCGCTGCTGCTGGTGGCGCGCCTGTTCCAGGGCCTGTCGGTGGGCGGAGAATATGGCACCAGCGCCACCTACATGAGCGAGGTGGCGGAACCCGGCCGCAAGGGTTTCTATGCGTCCTTCCAGTACGTGACCCTGATCGGCGGCCAGCTGGCGGCGTTGCTGGTATTGAACATCCTGCAGCTGACGCTGAGCCACGAGGAACTGGTGGCCTGGGGCTGGCGCATCCCCTTCGTGGTCGGCGCCGCATCGGCCCTGGTCTCGCTGTGGCTGCGCCGTTCGCTGCACGAGACCACCACCGCCAGCACACGCAAGAGCGAAGCCGCGGGCAGCGTGAGTGCGCTGCTGCGCAACCACGGCCGCGCCTTCGTCACCGTGCTCGGCTTCACTGCCGGCGGCTCGCTGATCTTCTATGCCTTCACCACCTACATGCAGAAGTACCTGGTCAACACGGTCGGCATGAACGTCAAGACCGCCAGCGGCGTGATGACCGTCTGCCTGCTGATCTACATGGCCCTGCAGCCGGTGTTCGGCGCCCTGTCGGACCGCATCGGCCGCAAGACCGCGATGATCGGCTTCGGCGTCCTGGCCACGATCTGCACCGCACCGATCATGTTCGCGCTGCGCGGCGTCCAGAGCCCGGTCATGGCGGGCGTGCTGATCGTGTGTGCGCTGGCGATCGTCAGCCTGTACACCTCGATCTCGGGCCTGATCAAGGCCGAGATGTTCCCGGTCGAGGTGCGTGCGCTGGGCGTGGGCCTGTCCTACGCGGTGGCCAACGCCATCTTCGGCGGTTCGGCCGAATACGTGGCGCTGTGGTTCAAGCAGGCCGGTACCGAATCGCATTTCTACTGGTACGTCAGCTTCATGTGCCTGCTGGCCGCGATCGTGGCCTTCCGCATGCCGGATCCGACCCGCTCGGGTCACCTGAAGTGAATCAGGCCGTGGCCGCGCGCAGCATGTCGATGTGCATGATGCCGTCTTCGTCGTAGGGTTCGGAGACGGTCACGAAGCCGAAGCTGCCATAGAATTTTTCCAGGTGCGCCTGGGCACCGATGCGGATCGCGTGGCCCGGATGCAGGCGCACGGCGCAGGCGATGCCCTGCGCCACCAGCTCGCGCCCCAGGCCGCTGCCGCGCGTGGACGGGCTGGTGACCACGCGGCCGAGCGACATCTCGTCGTATTTGGCGCCCGGCGCCAGGCAGCGCAAGGTCGCCGCCAGTTCGCGTTTGCCGTCCACCGTGCGCCAGCCGAGCAGGTGGTGGGCCTCCGGGTCGAGTCCGTCGATGTCCGGATACAGGCAAGTCTGTTCCAGCACGAACACTTGCTGGCGCAGCGCCAGCATCTCATACAGCTGCCCCGCCGTGAGGTCGGCGAAGCGGCTCCACTGCCATTCGATCATTGTCAGTTCCAGATAGGTAAAGAATTATGCGAAGGTCTCGAAACCTTCGAGCACGTTGACCACGTTGACGCCCAGTTCCGGCAGCGCCAGGCCGCCCTCGAACACGAAGGCGGTGGGCAGGCCGAGCACGCCGATGCGTTCGCCGATGCGCAGGAAATCCGCGCTGGACAGGTCGAACGCGGATTGCGGATCGCCGCCGAAGGTGTCCGCACCGAGCGACACCACCAGCGCCTGCGGGCCGAAGCCCGCCATTTTAAGGCAGGCGGTCTCCAGCGCCGCGAACCACTGGGCGGGCGCGCTGCCGCGCGCCAGCGGCAGGTTCATGTTGAAGCCGAGGCCGGCCCCGGTCCCGGTCTCGTCGGCGTGGCCGGAATAATAAGGGTAGTCGCTGCGCGGATCGGCGTGGATCGAGACGAACAGCACGTCCTTGCGGTGGTAGAAGATGCCTTGTGTGCCGTTGCCGTGGTGGCCGTCGAGGTCGAGGATGGCAACGCGTGCCAGGCCGTCGTCGAGCAGGTGCTGGGCCGCCAGCGCCGCGTTGTTGAGGAAGCAGCCGCCGCCGAAGCCGTCGGCGCCGGCATGGTGGCCGGGCGGCCGGGTCAGCGCGAAGCTGCCGTGTTCACCCAGGCGCAGCGCGTGGGCTGCGTTCACCGCGCAATCGGCCCCGGTCTTGGCCGCGACCCAGGTGCCGGCCGTGATCGGGGTGGCGGTATCGGCCGCGTGCAGGCCGAGGCGGGCGCCGAAGTTGTCCGGCTCGAGGTCGCGGCGCTGCTGCGGTCCCGGCCACACGTGCGGCAGGATGTCGCGCCCGGCGTTGCGCGGATCGAGCGCCAGCCAGGCGCTCCAGGCGCTGCGCAGGAAGTGCAGGTAGCGCGGCGTGTGCACCCGCTCCAGCGAGGCCAGCGACACGCCGTGCGGCGTGACGATCTGGCCCAGGCCGCGGCGGTCGAGCTCCGCCAGCACGAGGTCGACGCGCTCGGGCTTCTCGGAACACGGGGCCGGCTCGCCGCGCAGGAGCTCGAAGCGGGCGTGGTGCTGGGCGTGGTGTTCGTTGAAGAAGGTGAGCACGGTGTCCTCCTGATGGGTTCTGGCCTGCGCACGATGCGCGTCGCCCCCGCGCAGGCGGGGGCCCAATTTATGCCGGCGCTATCGAAACGCCGGCAAACTTGGACCCCCGCCTGCGCGGGGGCGACGGTTTTGGGGCTGGCAATACCTGATATTAACCTTGATGGTTACTGCACAGTGTACTGCTGTTATACGCCGCCACGAACTGATCGAAACTGCCGCTTTCGGCCGCCTCGATCTTCGCCTGTTCTTCCAGCGAGGTCTTCGCGGTCTCGTCGAACAGCGCCACCTCGGCCGGCATCAGCGGTTCGGCGCGGAAGGCTTGCGCGTGCAGCTGGCTCTGCTGCAGCCCGAACTTGGCGAAGGAGCCGAGTGCGCGGATGTCGTCCAGCACGCGCGCGGACGGGGTCTTGGCCGGGTCGGCGACCTTGGCTTTCTGGACCTCGAGCGCACCGACGTGGGCGCCGGCGTAGTTGTGTTCGCTGTCGAGCAGCTCGGCCAGCGGACGGATGCGCTCCAGCAGTTCGTCGGCCCATTCGGCCAGCGGCACCTCCTGGTCGTCGCGGGTCAGCGTCAAGCCCGGACGGCGGCCTTCCTTGACGGTGCGCGCGAAATTGCGTGCGTGGACCTGCCCCTCCATCGCATTGATCAAGGGGCTTTCCTCAAGTGCGCAGAACAGCAGGAAGGCATCCAGGAAGCGCCCGGTTTCCAGCGCCACGCCGCTCGGCTCGTACGGGTCGATGTCCAGGCAGCGCACTTCGATGTATTGCACGCCGCGGTTGCACAGCGCCTGCACCGGGCGTTCGCCGGTGCGGATCACGCGCTTCGGGCGGATCGTCGAATAGTACTCGTTCTCGATTTGCAGGATGTTGGTCGACAATTGCACCCACTCGCCATCCTTCTTGGTGCCGACCTCGGCATACGGCGGGTAGGGGCGGTTGACCGCGTCCATCAGCGAGGTGACGTAGCTTTCCAGGCTGTTTTCGTGCGGGCGCAGGCCGGACTGGGCGTCGTTCTGGTAACCCAGGTCGCTCATGCGCAGGCTGGTCGCATAGGGCAGGAACAAGGTGTCGTCGGACAGCGTCTCGAGCTTGTGCTCGCGGCCGCGCAGGAAACCCCTGGCCAATGCCGGCGAGGCGCCGAACAGATACATCAACAGCCAGCTGTAGCGGCGGAAGTTGCGGATCATCGCGATGTAGCTCTCGGACTGGAAGTCGCGCATGGCGTGGCGGCGTTCCTCGGCGATGCCTTCGCTCTGCGCCAGCAGTTTCCAGAGCTCATCCGGCAGCGAATAGTTGTAGTGGATGCCGGCGATGCATTGCATGGCCTTGCCGTAGCGCAGCGCCAGGCCGCGGCGGTACACGTGCTTGAGCATGCCGATGTTCGATGTGCCGTACCAGGCGATCTCGATTTCCTCTTCCGGCGGCAGCTCGCAGGGCATCGACTGGCTCCACAACAGCTCGCCGTCCAGCTTGGTGTAGGCGTAGCGGTGGATCGCGTCCAGGCGGTGCAGGGCCAGGCTGATGTCGTGTTCGGCCGGCGTGATGAATTCGAGCAGGGCTTCCGCGTAGTCGGTCGTGATCTGCGCATGGGTCAGCGCGGAACCGAGTTGGACCGGGTGCGGGGTCCGCGCCAGGCGGCCCTGTGCGTCGACGCGCAAGGTCTCGCGCTCGATGCCGCGCAAGCCCTGCAGCAGCAGGCCGCGGTGGGCATCGTCGTCCAGCAGGGCCAGGCGGCGGGTCAGTTGGTTCGACACGGGATTTCCTTTCTTATACTGTACTGCTTTGAAGGTGCAGAGAGTAACCGAAAACGCGCGAGCGCGCCGAAGCGGCCTCAATCTGACGATGGTATTAACGCGGCGTGACAGGGGCGTGTCCTGGCGGCGTCCCGAAGCTGTCCGACAGCGGCGTTGCCGGCGGGGCGCTGTCCGGGGTGACCGGCACCGGCGGCGGCACGTTCCGTACCGCGATCCATTGTTCGACGCGCTGCGTCAACAGATCCAGCGGCAGCGCCCCGTTCTCCAGCACGGCATCGTGGAAGGCGCGTTCGTCGAAGCGCGGTCCCAGCGCCGTCTCCGCCTTCCTGCGCAGCGCGGCGATGCGCAGCTGGCCGATCTTGTAGCCGAGCACCTGGCCCGGCTGGGCGATCACGCGGTCGACCTCGACCTCGTTGTCGGCCGGCGTGCCGGCGCTGGTCACGTTCAGGTAGTCGATCGCCTGCTGGCGCGTCCAGCCCCGGGCGTGGATGCCGGTGTCGACCACCAGGCGCGCCGCGCGCAGCAATTCGTCGGCCAGGCGCCCGAAGTCGGAAAACGGGTCGCGGAAGAAACCCATCTCGCTGCCCAGCCCTTCCGCGTACAGCGCCCAGCCTTCGCCGAAGGCGGTGTACCAGGCGTGGCGCCGGAACGCCGGCAGCTCGGGGATCGCCTGGGCGCGCGCCACCTGCAGGTGGTGGCCCGGCACGCCCTCGTGCAGGGCGACGCTGTCGACTTCCCACAGCGGGCGCGTGTTCAGGCGCGCCGTGTTGACGACCAACGCCGCCGCGCGCTCGGGCGTGCCGGCTTCATAGGCGGCCGCGCCCTGGCCGCTCGCGCCCAGGTCGGCCAGCGGCTTGACCGCCAGCTCGTCGGGCGGGACCACGCCGAACAGCGCCGGCAGGCGCGTGGTGGCGCGCGCGAGCGTGCGCCGGTAGCGGTTCAGGAGGGCGTCTGCGTCCGTATAGAACAGGCGCGGATCGCTGCGCGCGAACACGAAGAATTGCGTCAGGTTGCCGCTAAAACCGGTGCGCTTGACCACCGGTCCCATCTCGTCGCGGATGCGCGCCACTTCCTTCAGGCCGAGCGCGTGGATCTCGGCCGGGGTCAGATTGGTCGTGGTGGCGTTCTTCACCAGCAGCGCATACCAGGGCGCGCCGCCCGACAGGCTGGCGGCGGCGATGCTGGCGCGCGCCGCCGGCAGGTATTCCAGCCGGATGAAATCCTCCAGCTTCTGCAGCGCCGGGGCCAGCGCCTGCACGGCGGCGCTGCCGTCGGCGGCCAGTTTGCTACGCGTTTCCTCGGGAATGGTGGCGGGCAGGCGCCGCAGCGGCGCCGACAGGTCGCCATCGTTCAGGTGTTCGCGCAGCGCGCGCAGTTGAAACGGCACGCCGCCCATGATCGCCTTCGGCGCCGTCCAGCCGGTGCGCATGCCTTCGCGCATCTGCTCGATGATGCCGTCGATGTGGCGCGGCAGCGCGTTCAGGCGCGCAATATAGTTGCGGTAATCCTCTTCGGTGAAATACGGCATCTGGGCGAGCAGGCGCGGGAAGCGGAACTGGAAGCCGTCCTGCACGCTGATCGGCTGTGGGTCGAAGGGGACGAAGGCGGCTATCGCCAGCCGGCGTTCCTGGTCGGCCACGAACATGTCGTAGGACAGGCGGTCCTGGCCAGTCAATTGGCCTCCATCGAGCTGGCGCGCCAGGTCCAGCATGCGGCGCGCGTGCTCGGTGGACGCCGTGCTGCCGGCCAGCGAGCTGTCGGACAATTGCGCGTCGTAGCGGTGGTCGCCGACGCCGGTAGCGAATTCCGGCTGGTGTTTCAGGCGCCATTGCCAGTCGCGCTCGAACAGGGCGCGTGCCTGCTCGACGGCACTTGGGGCCGCCGGCTCGGCCGCGTGGACGGCCAGCGGCATCAGCAAGAAAATGATTGCGCACAAACGGGTCGCGAACAAACGGCGCATCGGCGGCTCCGGGACGTGGGCAGACAATTGTAACAAACGCGGCGGAGACGCCGCGGATGGCTGGCGCCAGTCACACTACGCGCTGAAACGCCCGCCGCTGACGCGTTCGATGCCGCCCAGGTCGCGCCAGCTCTGGACCTCGGTGTAACCCCGCTCTGCCAGCAGCGCGCGGACGGCCCCGGCCTGGTCGTAGCCGTGTTCCAGCAGCAGCCAGGCGCCCGGCAGCAGGTAACCCGGGGCCCCGGCGATGATGATGCGCAGTGCCGACAGGCCGTCGGCGTGGTCGGTCATGGCGCCGGCCGGTTCGAAGCGCAAATCGCCCTGGGACAGGTGGGCGTCGCCGGCCGCGATATAGGGCGGATTCGAGGCGATCAGGGCGAAGCGCTCGTCGCTGCCCAGGGCGCCGAACCAGTCGCTTTGCAGGAAGCGCACCCGCACGCCATTGCCGGCGGCGTTGGCACGCGCCACGGCGAGGGCCGTCTCGCTGAGGTCGAGCGCGGTGACCTCGGCGTCCGGACGGCTGTGCGCGACCGCCACCGCGATCGCGCCGCTGCCGGTGCCCATGTCGAGCAGGCGGCCTTGCGCGGGCAGGCGCTCGAGCGCCAGTTCGACGATCAATTCGGTGTCCGGGCGCGGGATCAGGACGGCGTCGCTGACGGCGAAATCCAGGCCGAAGAATTCGCGCCTGCCGACGATGTAGGCGATCGGTTCGCCATCCAGGCGGCGCCGCACCAGTTGCTGCAGGCGCGTGGCTTCATCCTGCGTCAGGACACGGTCCGCCTGGGTGATCAGCTGGATGCGCGTCAGGCCGGTCGCATGGCACAGCAGGATGCGGTTCTCGAGCGGGTCGAGGGGCAGCGCGGCCTGCACCGCGCCGATGCTGGCGCCGGGAGACACGCTCATCAGCGGGCGCGGCGCAGCAGCACCGAGACCAGGACCAGCGCCAGCAGCACGAACCAGAGCGCCGACCATTGCGGCACGCTCAAGCCGAGCACGGTGTCCTGGGTCGCTTCGCACAGGCCGTCGGCCTGGAACACCGAGGGCAGCAGGGTGGCGGTCGGGATCTTGTTCAGCACGGTCGTCATCGGGTCGATGCCGCAGGAAAAGCCCGGGTGGGCGATCACGTACAGGTGCTTGCCGGCCACGCCCAGGCCGCCGAGGGCCGACAGCAGCGCCAGCCCGGCCAGCACGCGGACCTTGCCGGCAAACGCGCCGATCAGGCTCAAGAGACCGACGCCCAGGAACAGGTAGCGCTGGATGATGCACAGCGGACAGGGCAGCATGTCCTTGGCATGCTGCAAGTAAAGGGCGGCGCCGACCAGGGCAAAGCTGACGACGGCGGTGACGAGCAGGATGGTGCGGGACGTGGGCATGAAGCTGTTCCTGGTGTAAGTGATCTTACAATTTTCGCATATCGGGAAGCGAGATGATCATCAGTCGCCCAGCGCCGCCAGCAGTTCCGCCTGGTGCTCGGCGGACAAGGCGCTCGTCAGTTCGTTGAGGTCGCCATCCATGATCATGTCCAGTTTATACAGCGTCAGGTTGATGCGGTGGTCGGTCAGGCGCCCCTGCGGGAAGTTGTAGGTGCGGATGCGTTCGCTGCGGTCGCCCGAGCCGATCAGGCTTTTACGGGTGGCCGCTTCCTCCCTCTGCTGCTCGCGCAGCTGCACGTCCTTGATGCGCGCGGCCAGGACTTTCATCGCCTGCGCCTTGTTTTTATGTTGGCTGCGGTCGTCCTGGCACTCGACCACGATGCCGGTCGGCAGGTGGGTGATGCGCACGGCCGAGTCGGTCTTGTTGATGTGCTGGCCGCCGGCGCCGGAGGCGCGATAGGTGTCGATGCGCAGGTCGGCCGGGTTGATGTTGACGTCCTCGACCTCGTCCGCTTCCGGCATCACGGCCACGGTGCAGGCCGAGGTGTGGATGCGGCCTTGCGTCTCGGTGGCCGGCACGCGCTGCACGCGGTGGCCACCGGATTCGAATTTCAGTTTCGAATACACACCGTTGCCGATGATGCGCGCGATGACTTCGCGGTAGCCGCCCAGGTCCGAGCTTGATTCCGACACGATTTCCACCTGCCAGCGGTTGCGCTCCGCGTAGCGTGTGTACATGCGCAGCAGGTCCCCGGCGAACAGGGCCGATTCGTCGCCGCCGGTACCGGCGCGGATCTCGAGGAAGATGTTGCGCTCGTCGTTCTCGTCCTTCGGCAGCAGCATCGTCTGCAGCTCGAGGTCGAGCTGGGCCAGGCGCGCCCTGGCGGTCTCGATCTCGTCCTGGGCAAATTCCTTCATGTCGGGGTCAAGCAGCATCTCCTGCGCCGCCGCGATGTCGCCCAGCGCCGTCTGGTACTGGTGGTAGACGGCCACCAGCGGACCCAGTTCGGCGTGCTCGCGGTTCATCTTCCTGAAGTTGTCCATGTTGGCGGTGGCGTCCTGGGACATCAGGAGTTCGTCCAGTTCGACGAGGCGGTTGGCCAGTTGGTCCAGCTTGGCCAGCATGGATGGTTTCATAGTGGTCGGAATCGAAAAATCAGATGCGAAGGCCGCGCGGGCGGCCGGGGAGGGCGCGCAGCCGGGCAGGCTGCGCGGCAGGAAGGCAGGCGCTAACGGCGGCCGCGGAACAGCTGGGGCAGCAGGCTGGCCAGGCGGGCGCGCTCGTCGCCCTGGGCGCGGTGCAGCGCCTGTTGCGGGCCGTGCAGGAATTTCGCGGTGAGACCTTTTGATAAGGCTTCCAGCACGACCTCGACGTCTTCGCCCTTGGCCAGCAGTTTTTTCGCGCGTTCGAGTTCCGCCTGGCGCAGCAGTTCGCTCGATTCGTGCAAATCGCGGATCACCGGCACCACGGCGCGGTCGCCGATCCAGTGCATGAAGGATTGCACGCGGGTCTCGATGATGGCTTCGGCCTGGGCCACCGCGGCTTGGCGGTTTTCCACGCCGGTGCGCACGACCTCGGCCAGGTCGTCGACGGTGTACAGGAACACGTCGTTCAGCTTGCCGACTTCGGGTTCGATGTCGCGCGGCACGGCCAGGTCGACCATGAACATCGGGCGGTGGCGGCGCGCTTTAATGGCGCGTTCGACCAGGCCCTTGCCGATCAGCGGCAGGGTGGAGGCCGTGGACGAGATCACGATGTCGAATTGCGGCAGCAGCTCCGGCAGGTCGGCCAGGCGGATCGCGCGGCCGGAGAAGCGGTTGGCGAGCAGTTCGCCGCGTTCCAAAGTGCGGTTGGCGATGGTGATCGATTTCGGGTTGTGGGCCGCGAAGTGGGTGGCGCACAGCTCGATCATTTCGCCGGCGCCGATGAACAGCACGTTCTGTTCGCTGACGGAGTCGAAGATGCGCTCGGACAGGCGCACCGCGGCGGCCGCCATCGACACGCTGTGGGCGCCGATCTCGGTGGTGCTGCGCACTTCCTTGGCGACCGCGAAGCTGCGCTGGAACAGCTGGTGCAGGTAGGTGCCGAGGCCGCCGGCTTCGTCGGCCAGGCGTACCGCGTCCTTCATCTGGCCCAGGATCTGGGCTTCGCCGAGGACCATCGAATCGAGGCCGGAGGCGACGCGGAAGGCGTGGCGCACGGCGTCATGCTGGGGCAGCATGTACAGGTGCGGGCGCAGTTCGGAAAAATTCAGCTGGTGGTAGTCGGCCAGGAAGCGCGCCGACGCGTCGAGCGGGTCGGGGGCGTCGCTGGCAGCATACATCTCGGTGCGGTTGCAGGTGGAAAGCAGGGCCGCTTCGTGTTCGCCGCGGGTGCTCGGTTGCGGACTGACACGGGAAAACCAGCCGCGCGCCGCCTGCACCGCTTCGCCCAGCTGCTCAGGCGCCAGCGCCAGTTGCTCGCGCAGCGAGACTGGGGCGGTGGTGTGGTTGAGGCCTACGGCGAGCAGTTGCATGGGTGATCAAAAATTGGGCACAGCGTCATTATACCCTGATGCTCTCAGGGTTTCACGGCGAGCCCTTGGCCGGGGACATCAGGCCCCCAGCTTTTCCAGTCGGTAGCCGTAGCTGTACACCGGCACCAGCCTGAAACCGTTTTCCGGACGCAGGCGCAGCTTGTTGCGGACGCGCGAAACATGGGTGTCCATGGTGCGCGAGGGCACCGCGGTTTCGCGCACCCAGATCGATTCGTGGATGTAGGCGCGCGACAGCGGGCGCCCCAGGTTGCGGAAAAACAGCAGCGCCAGATTGAATTCCTTGTGGGTCACGTCGACCAGTTCGCCATCCATCAGCAGCCGGCCCGGACGGGTTTCGAATATATAAGGGCCGAATTGCAGCTGTTCGGCACCGTTCTGCGACGGATAGGCGCGGCGCAGCAGGGCTTGCACGCGTGCCACCAGTTCGCCACGGCGCAGCGGTTTTACCAGATAATCGTCGGCACCGGCCGTGACGCCGGCGACGATGTCGTCCTCGGCGGCGCTGCCGGCCAGGAACATGGTCGGGGTATTCGGCGCCATCTTTTCCTTGGCGCGGCGCAGTACTTCCTGGGCCGGCACATCGTTGATCTGCCAATCCAGGATCAGCAAGTCGGTGCTGTCTTTACGGAGTTGTCCCAATAAATCCTTGCCGCTCTCAAAACCTTGGCAGCTGTGTCCGGCTCCATTCAGGACCTGACAGATCAGATCTGCTTGGGCATTGTCATTATCCAGTACGGCTATTCGCATGATTGAGACGGTCTCGGCGTGAGGGTGGGACAGCGTGAAGCTAATGTGTAGGATCGATCCTACAACTTATTTCCGAATATAGCAGACTTTTAAAATAAAGCCACATAGCCTTAACGCAAATTCACATTTCTGTTGGGTAATTACGCCACAGTCATGAAAGTTTGATAACGTACAGGCGGTTACAATGATGGCGACCGTTAGGATTGGAGTGTCTATGTTTAAGAAGAAAAAAGCAACGGGGTCACTGGCCCTGCTCCCGGTCGCGACTGCCGACATCGACCAGGTGCGCGAACGCTGCCGTGCGCTGGTGCGCAAGCGCGCGGCGATTTCGGCCGGGATCTCGGCCGTGCCGATCCCCGGGGTGGACATGGTGTCGGACCTGGCCAGTTTTGCCTCGATGGTCGAGGACATCAACCAGGCGTTCGGCCTGACGCCCGAGCAGATCGAGCGCCTGCAGCCGCGCATGCGGGTCGCCGCCTACCAGGCGGTGGCGGCGTTGGGCGGTACGCTGGTGGGCAAGCTGGTGACCAGGGAACTGGTCATGAAGCTGCTGCAGAAGTCGGGCGCCAAGCTGGCGGCGAAGTCGGCGGCCAGGGTGGTGCCGCTGGCCGGGCAGATCGCATCGGCGGCGATCGGTTTCGCCCTGTTCCGCCAGATGGGCTACCAGCACGTGGAAGCCTGCGTCGGGGTGGCGCAAGAGGTCGCGGCCCAGGTGCCGCCCATCGAACAGGCGTAGAAGATAAAAAACCGCCCACACCCCGGCTTGCCGGGTGGTGGGCGGTCCATTCTTGCAGGTTCAGGCCGCTCAAGCGTCCGGCAGCACCACGTTCACGTCCAGCACTTCCAGGTTGCCCTGGCGGTCCAGCGAAATCTTGATGTCCTCGGCGCTGACCTTGGTGTACTTCGAGATCACCTCGATCAGTTCGCGGTGCAGGGCCGGCAGGAAATCCGGCCCGGCGCGGTCGGTGCGCTCGCGGGCGATGATGATCTGCAGCCTTTCCTTGGCCGCGGTGGCGCTCTTCTGTTTCTGAGGAAACAGGAATGAAAGCAAAGCCATATCACTTTACCCCAAACAGACGCTGCAGCAGACCCGGCTTTTCGTAATTGGTGAAGCGCAGCGGAATCTCTTCGCCAAGGAAACGGCCGACGACGTCCTGGTAGGCTTGCGCGACATCGGTTTCCTTGAAATGGATGGCCGGGTTACCCTGGTTCGATGCGTGCAGCACCGCTTCCGATTCCGGGATGATGCCGATCAGCGGGATGCGCAGGATTTCCTGTACGTCCTGGTACGACAGCATCTCGTCGGCTTCGACGCGGCGCGGCGAATAGCGGGTGATCAGCAAGTGTTCCTTGACCGGTTCGCCGCCGCTCTGGGCGCGGCGCGACTTGGCCTGCAGGATACCGAGGATGCGGTCGGAATCGCGCACCGACGACACTTCCGGATTGGTGACGATGACCGCCTCGTCGGCAAAGGTCAGCGCCATCAGCGCGCCGTGCTCGATGCCGGCCGGCGAATCGCAGATGATGTATTCGAAGCCCATTTGCACCAGTTCGTTCAGCACGCGCTCGACGCCGTCTTCGGACAGCGCATCCTTGTCGCGCGTCTGCGATGCCGGCAGGATGAACAGGTTCTCGCAATGCTTGTCCTTGATCAGCGCCTGGGTCAGCGTGGCTTCCTTGTTGATCACGTTGATCAGGTCGTATACCACGCGGCGTTCGCAACCCATGATCAGGTCGAGGTTACGCAGGCCGACGTCGAAGTCGATGACGACGGTCTTGTGGCCGCGCAGCGCGAGGCCGGTCGAGAAGCTCGCGCTGGAAGTGGTCTTGCCCACACCGCCCTTGCCGGACGTTACAACGATGATTCTTGCCATGACGATGAGTTGTCCTAAGTTATATTCAATATCTTCTCTTGTGCCGAGTGGCCGCCCGGCGGCGCTCAGTGCCGATTGGCCGAACCCAGCGATGATATATCGATTCGGTCGCCGACCAAACGGATTTGTACCGGCGTGCGCGCCATGTCGGCGGGCACGCCTTCATCGAAGGTCCGGTACACGCCCGCGATCGATACCAGTTCCGGCTCCAGCTGCAGCGCGAAGATGCGTGCACCGGCATTCCCCGAGGCGCCGGCCAGCGCGCGGCCATGCAGCGGCGCGTACACGTGGATGCTGCCGTCGGCGATGATCTCGGCGCCGTTGTTCACCACCGCGGTGATGATCAGGTCGGTGCCGCGCGCGTAGATGCGCTGGCCGGCCCGCACCGGGGTGTCGATGATCATCGCATGCGCGGGTGCGGCCGGGACCGGCGCGGGCAGAGGAGACGGGGGCGGTGGTACCGGCGCGGGCGCCGGTACCACCGGGGTGGCTGCCGCCGCGGCCGCGGCATGCTCGCGCGCGCCGGCCGAGCCATCGTCGAGGAACAGGTCGTGGGCACGGATGACCTCGTGCAGCGAGGCGGGCGCACCGCGCACCGCCACCGCGTTCAGGCGGTAGCCCTTGAGCAGGCGGACCAGCGCTTCCCAGTCGATCTGGGCCGCGTCCTCGGCGATCGCGCCGATGTCGATGACGGCGAATTCATCCTCGAAAAAGTCGGCTACCCCACCGGTCATCTGCTTCAAGGCGGCATCGATCGCGATCGGATCGGCCGAATGCAGGATGGTCGAAATGGCCACGACCGTGGAGATCTTGATTTCGATGGGCAGGGAGCTCGGGCTTTTTGACATAGATAATTCTGGTTGGCACTAGCCCGTGCATTCTACTTTGAAATTTCCGTGAACGGGAAAGGGTTTTGGGCCTTTGGTTATAGGGGGCAATGTCTGTTTCTCCAACTAAAAAACGGAACAAAAAACATGCTCAGCAAGAAGATAATTGCGCGAAATCGGAGGCTTGTTCGATAAATAAGCTGATAAGATTGATTTTGCTCAAACAATGGATAAGCTGAATATCTAACATTGTTGGCTTTCCGCCCAAAATCAGCTTGGCAGCATAAAGACCAGCAGGGCAGCATTCATCAACCCCGGCTTGAGCCGGGAAACGGGAGATCTTGAAATGGAAGACGTCGTCATCGTGGCCGCCGGCCGTACCGCAATCGGCAAGTTCGGCGGTACGCTCGCTAAAATTCCAGCCACCGAATTGGGCGCGCAAGTCATCAAGCACCTGCTGGCCAAGACCGGCATCGATCCGGCGGCCGTCAGCGAAGTCATCATGGGCCAGGTGCTCACCGCCGGCGCCGGCCAGAACCCGGCGCGCCAGGCCGTCATCAAGTCCGGCATGCCGGACAGCGTGCCGGCCTCGACCCTGAACGTGGTGTGCGGCTCCGGCCTGCGCGCGACCCACCTGGCGGCGCAAGCCATCAAGAGCGGCGACGCCAGCATCGTGATCGCCGGCGGCCAGGAAAACATGAGCGCCTCGCCGCACGTGCTGAACGGTTCGCGCGACGGTTTCCGCATGGGCGATGCCAAGCTGACCGACACCATGATCGTCGACGGTCTGTGGGATGCCTACAACCAGTACCACATGGGCGTGACCGCCGAAAACGTCGCGCGCAAGTACGAAGTCTCGCGCGCCGAGCAGGACGAATTCGCGCTGCAGTCGCAGCTGAAGGCCGAAGCCGCCATGAAGGCCGGCAAGTTCAAGGACGAGATCATCCCGATCGAGATCGCCTCCAAGAAGGGCACCACGATCTTCGATACCGACGAGTATCCGAAGCACGGCGCGACCCTCGAGGGCCTTTCCAGCCTGCGTCCGGCCTTCAACAAGGAAGGCAGCGTGACCGCGGGCAACGCCTCCGGCATCAACGACGGCGCCGCCGCCGTGATCATGATGTCGGCCTCGAAAGCCCAGGAACTGGGCCTGGCCCCGCTGGCGCGCATCAAGGCTTACGCCCTGTCGGGCCTGGATCCGAGCATCATGGGCATGGGCCCGGTCCCGGCGGCGCGTGCCTGCCTGGAAAAGGCCGGCTGGACCCACGAAGAGGTGGACCTGATGGAAATCAACGAAGCCTTCGCCGCCCAGGCCGTTGCCGTCAACAAGCAGATGGGCTGGGACACCTCGAAGATCAACGTCAACGGCGGTGCGATCGCGCTGGGCCACCCGATCGGCGCGTCCGGCGCGCGCGTGCTGGTGACCCTGATCCACGAAATGATCCGCCGCGACGCCAAGAAGGGCCTGGCCAGCCTGTGCATCGGCGGCGGCATGGGCGTGGCGCTGGCGATCGAGCGCTGATACCGGCATACAGGAGTTGCAGGTGGTGTGACCCGTACGAGAACGAAAGCGCGCAGTCAGCGCGCTGCATCGGTGAATAAAAAAGCGGTTTCTACAAAGTGAAAAACTAGGAGAAGACAATGGCGAACAGAGTGGCATTGGTAACCGGCGGCATGGGTGGCCTGGGCGAAGCGATCTGCATCAAGCTGGCGGCGCTGGGCTATACGGTCGTGACGACGTATTCTCCGGGCAGCAAGAAGGCGGAAGGCTGGCTGGCCACCATGCGCGAGCAGGGCCAGGACTTCAAGGCTTACGAGTGCGACGTGTCGGACTACGATTCGGCCCAGGCCTGCGTGGCGAAGGTGACCCAGGAAGTCGGCCCGGTCGACGTGCTGGTCAACAACGCGGGTATCACGCGTGACATGACCTTCAAAAAGATGGACAAGGTCAATTGGGATGCGGTCATGAAGACCAACCTGGATTCCGTGTTCAACATGACCAAGCCGGTCGCCGACGGCATGGTCGAGCGCGGCTGGGGCCGCATCATCAACATCTCGTCCGTCAACGGACAGAAGGGCGCGTTCGGCCAGACCAACTATTCGGCGGCCAAGGCCGGCATCCACGGCTTCACCAAGGCCCTGGCACTCGAAGTGGCGCGCAAGGGCGTGACCGTCAACACGATTTCCCCGGGCTATATCGGCACCAAGATGGTCACCGACATCCCGACCGAAGTCTTGGAAAGCAAGATCCTGCCGCAAATCCCGATGGGCCGCCTGGGCAAGCCGGAAGAAGTCGCCGGCCTGGTCGCTTACCTGTCGTCGGACGAAGCGGCATTCGTGACCGGCGCCAACATCGCCATCAACGGCGGCCAGCACATGCAGTAAGCAGCTTCCACGTCTGCCACCGACACCGCCCCCGGGCGGTGTTTTTACGTCAGGAACGCCGATGCCACCACTGACTCATAAACCGTATTTGCGTTCGGTCACGCTCGACCCGCGCGCCAAGGTCGACCCCGATCGCTATCCGTTCACGATTCCCGCGGTGCGTGAGATGGGCCTGCTGGTGCCGCACCCGGACGTGACCTTTTTTGTGGGCGAAAATGGGGCCGGCAAGTCGACCTTGCTGGAAGCGATCGCGGTGGCGCTCGGCTTGCCGGCCGAGGGCGGCACGCGCAACGTCCACCGTGTCCAGCAGGAAGTGTCGCCGTTGCATAGCGTGCTGCGCCTGGTCAAGGGCTGGCGCCAGCCGCGCTCCTCCTATTTCCTGCGCGCGGAAAGCCTGTTCAATGTGTTTACCTACCTGGACCAGCTCGGCCCGGGCAGCCAGCCCTCGCTGCACCTGCGTTCGCACGGCGAAGCCTTCCTGGACGTACTGCAGGGTTTCCGCCACGACGGCCTGTACCTGCTCGACGAACCCGAGGCCGCGCTGTCGCCGAACCGCCAATTGGCTGCCCTGACCCTGATCGACCGGCTGGTCAAGGAAGGCTGCCAGTTCATCATCGCCACCCACTCGCCGATCCTGCTGGCCTACCCGAACGCGAACATCCTCAGCTTCGACGCCACCGGCATCCATGAAATCGCCTATGAAGACACCGAGCACTACGCGATCACGCGCGATTTCCTGAACCACTACCCGCGCCGGCTGCAGCAGCTGTTCCAGGACGAGGAGTAGGGAACGCCGCGCCAAGCCCATGTTGTCGTATCCTCGTATCACGTGACGAGGAGCGAAGATGACGATCGATACCAGGCAATTGCAGGCCGTGGTGATGCTGCCGGGACCGCAGCGTTATGCCTACTTCATCCAGCGCGTGGTCGACACCGGCGTGGTGTGGAGCCTGTACCGCAACGGCTGGGCGCTGGCCGGCAAGGAAGACGGCACCATGGTCTTTCCGCTGTGGCCGGACAGCGAATTCGCGGCCATCTGCGCCGATTACGAATGGACCGGCTATGCGCCGCAGTCGTTCACGCTGGCCGAATTGCTGGACGAACTGCTGCCGCAGCTGGCGCAGGATGGCGTCGCCACCGGCGTGTTCTATACGCCCGGCGCGCGCGACGTGATGCCCACGGCGAACCTGCTGCGCCGCGACTTGCAGGATGCACTGGCAAGCCGCCGCAACCCACCGGAGGACCATCCATGAACGCACTCCCGCATGGGGCCCTGGCCCTGTCCAGCCTCGAAGAACAATGGCTGCAGCCGGGCGTAAAAGGCTTGCCGATCACCGCGCCGCTGCGCCAGGGCGCGATCGGCGTGCAGGGCTGGAACGTGCTGCACGGCGACACCAGCTACCCGGTTGCGCTGCTGAAGACGTCCGCCCTGAAGCACAACCTAGCCTGGATGCGCGACTTTTGCGCGCGCCACGGCGCGCTGCTGGCGCCGCACGGCAAGACCACGATGTGTCCGCAGCTGTTCGGCGCCCAGCTGGCGCACGGCGCCTGGGGCATCACCCTGGCCAACAGCGTGCAGGCGCGCCTCGCGCATCGCTTCGGCGTGCGCCGCGTGCTGCTGGCGAACCAGCTGGTGGCGAAAAGCGACGTGCGCGCCGTGCTGCAGCTGCTGCACGACGATCCGGATTTCGAATGCATCGTGCTGGCCGATTCGCTGGCCGGGGTGGCGCGCCTGGCCGAGGAAACCAATGCCCATCCCTTGGCGCGGCCCTTGCAGGTGCTGGTCGAACTCGGCCTGTCGGGAAAACGCGCCGGCTGCCGCACGCCGGAGGAAGCGTTGACGGTGGCGCGCGCGGTGGCCGGCGCGCCCGGGCTGGCGCTGGCCGGCTTCGAAGGCTACGAGGGCTTGCTGGTCTCGAGCGACCGCGGCGTGGACCTGGCCGCGGTGGCGGCCTTCGTCGACCAGCTCGGCGCGCTGGTGCTGGAAGCGGACGACGAGGGCCTGTTCGAAGGAACCCACATCGTCGCCTCGGCCGGCGGCTCGGCCTATTTCGACCTGGTGGCGCGCGGCTTCGCCCGCTTGCCGGGCCTGAGCCGGCCGCTGGTGACTATCCTGCGCAGCGGCTGCTACCTCACCAGCGACCACGGCATGTACCAGGACGCGCTGTCCGAACTCGATGCGCGCGAAGGCATGCCGGCCGGGGCGGGCTTGCGCCCGGCGCTGGAGATCTGGAGCGTGGTGCAGTCGCGCCCCGAGCCGGACCTGGCCATCCTCACGATGGGCAAGCGCGACGCCTCGCACGACGCCGGCCTGCCGGTGCCGCTGCTGTTCCACCGCCCGGGGCCGGGGACGCCACACGCGCTGCCGGTGGATGCCGTGATCCTCAAGATGAACGACCAGCATGCCTACCTGCGCCTGCCGGCGGGCCCCATCCGCGCGCAGCTGGCGGTCGGCGACCTGGTCGGCTGCGGCATCTCGCATCCGTGCACGACCTTCGACCGCTGGCCGCTGCTGCTGGCGGTGGACGACGCCTACACGGTCCACGGCGCCTTCAATACCTTCTTCTAGAAGGGCATGGCTGTAGGCTACAATCGGTTGTCGCTTCATTCACACAATAACAGGTTGCCATGCCCGCCACCCCGCCGTCGCTGTTCCCCCCGATCCTGCCCAACCGCCACGGTATGCTGGCCGTCGACGCGCTGCACACGATTTACTGGGAAGAGGTGGGCAACCCGAACGGGATCCCGGTGCTGTTCCTGCACGGCGGCCCGGGCGCCGGCCTCTCGCCCCAGCATCGCCGCTTCTTCGACCCGAGTGCCTACCGCGTGATCCTGTTCGACCAGCGCGGCGCCGGCAAGTCGACCCCGCTGGGCGAGTGGCGCAACAACACGACGCAATTGCTGATCGAGGACATCGAGCGCCTGCGCGCCATGTTCGGCATCGAGCGCTGGCTGGTGTTCGGCGGCTCCTGGGGCTCGACGCTGGCGCTGGCCTACGGGCAGGCCCACCCCGAGCGTTGCCTCGGCTTCGTGCTGCGCGGGATCTTCCTGTGCACCCCGAGCGAGATCGAATTCTTCCTGTACGGCGTGCAGTGGTTCTACCCGGAGCTGTATGCCGACTTCATTGCCCCGATCCCGGTCGAGGAAAGGGGCGACCTGCTGAAGGCCTACGCGCGCCGCCTGCTGTGCGACGACCCGCAGCAGTACTGGCCGGCCGCGCGCGCCTGGAGCCGCTTCGAGGGCCGGCGCGTGTTCCTGCTGCCGCAGGAAGAGGAAAGCTCGTCGGACACGCTGGACCTGGGCGTGGGGCGCCTGGAATCGCACTACATGGCCCACGGCGGCTTCCTCGAAGACGACCAGCTGATCCGCGACATCGGGCGCATTGCCCACCTGCCGGCCGTGATCGTGCAGGGCCGCTATGACGTGATCTGCCCGCCGCTGGCGGCCTACCGCCTGCAGCAGGCCTGGCCGGGCGCGCGCATGCGCATGATCCCGGACGCCGGTCACGGCGCGCTGGAAACCGGCATCGCGCGTGCGCTGGTGGCCGCCACCGAACAGTTCAAGCGCCACGGCCGCTTCGATTGACGATCCCGACCCCGAACGCATGAACATCCAGACCAACGACATCGGCCACGTGATCCAGCTGGCGATCGCGCCCGTCTTCCTGCTGACCGGCGTCGCCACCAAGCTGACCGTGCTGCTGAACCGGCTGGCGCGCATCATCGACCGCGCGCGCTACCTCAAGCAGGAGCTGCGCAAGGGGCCGGACCCCGACTGCCACGAAGAGCTGGACGTGCTGTACGTGCGCTGGCAACTGATCAACTATGCGCTGACGTCCAGCACCGCCTGCGGCCTCCTGATCTGCGTGATCATCGCCTGCCTGTTCCTCAACGATACCGCCAACCTGCCGCTCGACCGCTATGTTGCCGGCATGTTCGTGCTGGCGATGGTCGCGCTGATCGCCAGCTTCATTTTCCTGCTGCGCGAGGTGTTCGTGTCCTTCCGCTACATGCGCATCCACTTGCACGACACACCGTCGCAGCCCCATTGTTAAGAATCAGGATTTCCATGCAAGACTACCAACGCCCCCCCACCCTGCACCGCTACGGTATGCGCACCGAGCTGGAACAGGCCCTGCTCGAAGGCCAGTTCCGCCTGACGCCGGCCAAGGGCTTCCTGGTGCTGTCCTTCTCACAAGCCTGGGACAAGGAACTGTTCACCGTGCTCGGCCCGGCCGACAGCTGCCTGGTGATCCACAACACCGAGCTCTTCGGCGAGCGCCTGCACCGCGCCGTGCAGCGCACGCTGCCCAACTGGGCCGGCATCGATGGCGCGGTCGAGTACGGCGCACGCTCGCCCCTGGGCCAGGCCTTTACCGCGCCGGCCAACGAAGCCCACGAACAGGAATGGCGTTTCGCCTGGCGTTCGATGGGATCGATGGCCAGCCTGAACCCGGTCACTGTCCGCATCGGCAACATCGAGCAGTTCGCCGAGCTGCGTTCGCCGGAGAGCTACCCGGTCTGAGGATGGCGGCCCCTGCCTACCCCCACCTGCTCGCGCCGCTGGACCTCGGCTTCACCACGCTGAAGAACCGCGTGATGATGGGCTCGATGCACACCGGGCTCGAGGACCGGTTTTACAACTACGGCAAGCTGGCCGCGTTCTACCGCGAACGCGCGCGCGGCGGCGTCGGCCTGATCGTCACCGGCGGCATCTCGCCGAACCGGCAGGGCTGGCTGCTGCCCTTCGGCGGCACGCTGAACCTTGCCGGCGACGTGCTCAACCACCGCCGCGTGACGCGCGCCGTGCACGAGGAGGGCGGCAAGATCCTGTTGCAGATCCTGCATGCGGGCCGCTACGGCTACCAGCCGCTGGTGGTGTCGGCGTCAACACTGAAGTCGCCCATTTCTCCGTTCCGCCCGCGCGCGCTAAGCGAGCGCGGCATCGAGGCGACCATTGCCGCCTACGTGCGCTGCGCCAGGCTGGCCCAGCGTGCCGGCTACGACGGCGTCGAGGTGATGGGCAGCGAGGGTTACCTGATCAACCAGTTCCTGTGCGCGCGCACCAACCGCCGCCTTGATCGCTGGGGCGGGCCGATCGAAAACCGCATGCGCCTGGCGCTCGAGATCGTGCGCCGCATCCGCGCCGCCGTCGGCCCGGCCTTCATCATCATGCACCGCCATTCGGTGCTCGACCTGGTCGAGGGCGGCAATACCTGGGACGAGATCGTGACCGTGGCGCAGGCCCTGGAAATGGCCGGCGCGACCATCCTGAACACCGGCTATGGCTGGCACGAGGCGCGCATTCCCACCATCGTCACCTCGGTGCCGCGCGCGGCCTTCGCGGAGGTGGCGGCGCGCCTGCGCAAGGAAGTCGGCATTCCGGTGGTGGCCTCGAACCGCATCAACATGCCCGGCGACGCCGAGGCGCTGCTGGCGCGCGGCGACGCCGACATGGTGTCGATGGCGCGCCCTTTTCTCGCCGACCCGGACTGGGTGGCCAAGGCGGCGGCGGGCCAGCCGGAACGCATCAATACCTGCATCGCCTGCAACCAGGCCTGTCTCGACCATACCTTTGCCAACCAGCGCGCTTCCTGCCTGGTGAATCCGCGCGCCTGTCACGAGACGGAACTGGTGTATCGGAAGGTGTCACAACGGCGCCGCATCGCCGTGGTCGGTGCCGGACCGGCTGGCCTGTCGGCGGCGACGGTGGCGGCCGGACGCGGTCACGCGGTGACGCTGTTCGAGGCGGCGGACGCCATCGGCGGCCAGTTCCGCATCGCGATGCGCATTCCCGGCAAGGAGGAATTCGCGGAGACCATCCGTTATTTCGGCGGCCAGCTGGCGCAGACGGGTGTCGAGCTGCGCCTGAACCGGCGCATCGGGCGCGAGGAATTGCTGATGGGGGGCTACGACGACGTCATCGTCGCCACCGGCGTGACGCTGCGCCGCCCGCGCATCGAGGGCATCGACCATCCGATAGTGCTGACTTACCTGGACGTGCTGCGCGGGGCCCAGGTCGGCAAGCGCGTGGCCATCATCGGCGCCGGCGGCATCGGTTTTGATACCGCCGGCTTCCTGCTGCACGACCCGGATGCGCCCTTGCCGGCGCCGGTGTCCAGCTGGACCGCGGAATGGGGCGTCGACCTCGAGGTGCGGGGGCCGGGCGGCCTGGTGAAACCGGACAAGCCGGTGCCGCTGCGCGCGATCTGGCTGTTGCAGCGCAAGACCACGCGTCCCGGCGCCGGCCTCGGTAAGACCTCGGGCTGGGTGCACCGCGCCAGCCTGGTGCGCCAGGGCGTCACCATGCTGGCCGGCGTGCAGTATGAGCGCATCGACGATGCCGGCCTGCACATCACGGTCGGCGGCGAACGGCGCGTGCTGGACGTCGACAACGTGGTGATCTGCGCGGGGCAGGAAAGCCTGGCCGAGCTGATGCCGGCGGATGGCACGCGCGCGGGGCCACGTTTCCACAAGATCGGCGGTGCGGCGCTGGCGAGCGAACTGGATGCGAAGCGCGCGATCCGCGAAGGGGCGGCACTGGCGGCGCGGCTCTAATAAAAAGGCCGGGTGAAACATCCACCCGGCCCCATCACCACACCAAACCTTTCCTGGTCAATCCTGTCCGGCGCCGCTGCTGCCTTTCTTGCTCGGCCGGCTCGCATAATCCGAGGCCGGCTGCTTCGTCTGGTCAAGCTGGCGCGAGCCGCCGGCGCCCGTTTGCAGCGAGCCCGAGGGGCCGGTCGGCGACTCTTGCGAGCCGGCCTTCTGCTGCTGTTCCATGCCGCCGTAGCCGGACTGGCGCGGCGCGTTCAGGCGGTCTTCCTCGCCGCGCGCCTGCATGCGCTGGGCACTCTGGCGGGCGCTCCAGCCGGCTTGCTGGGCGCCGCCGCCGCCGCGTTGGCTGCCGACGTTCGCATCGCCGCTACCGCCGCCCTGCAGCGAGCCGCGCGCGCGCAGCGCGGCACCTTGCTGCTCGATGTTCGCCGATTGCACGTTGGCACCGCCCGGCGCCACCCAGCCCGGGGCGCGCGGCTGCAGGCTGCCCTCGGCGACGGGAACGATTTTTTCCTTGGCGATACCACGTGCGCGGACGCTGTCCGGGCCTTTTTGCTTGGTCATGTTAATCCTCCTCAAGTGCTGCGCTGCTTGAAGCGCTGATGGGAAGATCATGCGCGCCGGGAAGCCCATCTTCCAGAGGAAGAGGGAGCGCACCTTTGTAGGAGTAGAACTACCATCTTTCTCAAATTTATCAAGAAAGATGGTTACTGATGAGTTATTTAGCGGCGTTTATTTCTTGCGCACCACGACGCAGCCGATCGAGTAACCGGCCCCGAACGAGCAGATCACGGCATTCGCGCCGCTCGGCAAATCGTCCTGGTAGGAGTGAAAAGCAATAATGGAACCGGCCGACGAGGTGTTGGCATAGGTGTCCAGGATCACCGGCGCCTCGCCCGGTTCGGCATCGCGGCCGAGCAGGGTGCGGATGATCAGCTGGTTCATGCTCAGGTTGGCCTGGTGCAGCCAGAAGCGCTGGATGTCGGCCACCTGCAGGCCGGCGCCCTGCACGGTGTCGCGGATCATTTCGGCGGCCATCGGGCAGACTTCCTTGAACACCTTGCGGCCCTGCTGGCGGAACAGTTTATCCGGCAGGCCGACGCCGTCTTCGTCGTCAGTTTCGAATCGAGGATCTCGAACTGGTGCGCGCCGGTGGCGGTGTCCGCCGCCTCGATGACCATCGCGGTGCAGGCGTCGCCGAAAATGAAATGGCTGTCGCGGTCGCGGAAGTTCAGGTGGGCGCTGGTGATTTCCGGGTTCAGCACCAGCACGGCGCGCGCCTGGCCGGTCTGCACGGCGCCGGCCGCGGTCTGGATCGCGAAGGTGGCCGAGGAGCACGCCACGTTCATGTCGAAACCGAAACCTTCGATGCCGAGCGCGTCCTGCACCTCGACCGCCATGGCCGGGTAGGCGCGCTGCATGTTGCTTGCGGCGACCAGCACCATGTCGATGTCGGCCGCGGTCTTGTTGGCGCGCGCTAGCGCCTGGCGCGCGGCGGCCACGCAGATCTCGGCCTGCAGCGACAGTTCCTCGTCGGCGCGCTCCTTGATGCGCGGGGTCATGTGGGCCGGGTCCAGGATGCCGGCCTTTTCCATCACATAGCGCGACTTGATGCCGGACGCTTTTTCGATGAAGGCACTGCTCGACGGTTCCAGCGCGGTGGCTGTGCCGGCGGCGATCTTGTCGGCGTTGTCGGCGTTGAAGCGTTCGACGTAGGCGTTGAAGGCGATCACCAGCTCATCGTTGGAGATGGCATGCGGAGGGGTGAACAGGCCGGTGCCGCTGATGACGACAGATTTCATTTTCGACTTTCCAAGGTGATAACGGGAAGCAACTCCCGGAGAATCTGGCGATTCTACACAATCGTACAGACCGTGGGAACTGCAGGAGTTCCGGCCCGGGAAGCCTGTTCGTAAAGGCTTTGTGCGAAATCAGCGCGCATGCTGGGCCAGCGGCGTGGCCGCCGTGGCGCGGGCCGCGCTGCGCTTCGACAGCTGTACCGGCAAGCCCTGCAGCTGGCGCAGCGCCTGGGCCAGCTGGAAATCGTCGGCGCTGCCGAAATCGAGCGGCTTGTGCTGGCGCGCGGCGGCCAGGATGCGCATCTGTTCCTGGATGTCGTCGTGGTCCGTGGCTTGTTCCCCCATTTGCCCATTCATACGGTCGTTCGACAGGTGCCGCGAAAGATCGGCTTCGCGCATGCGCAGCGCGTTCCAGCCGTCGCCATCCGGCGTTTCGTCGACCGGGACGTCGGGCAGGATGCCGCGCGCCTGGATCGAGCGCCCGCCCGGCGTGTAATAGCGCGCCGTGGTCAGTTTCACGGCGGCGTCGCCCGGCAGCGGACGGATGGTCTGCACCGAGCCCTTGCCGAAGGTCGGGCTGCCGACGATGATCGCGCGCTTGTAATCCTGCAGCGCGCCGGCCACGATTTCGGACGCCGAGGCCGACCCGGTGTTCACCAGCACCACCATCGGCAGGGTTTTATACAGCTCCGGCACCTTGGCCAGCGGATCGATGCCGCGTCCCAGCATGTAGTGCTCGGGACGGGCATGGAAGCGCGCCCTGGATTCTTCGAGCTGGCCGTTGGTCGAGACGATTTCGGCGCCGCGCGGCAGGAAGGCGGCGGCGACGCCGACCGCGCCCTGCAGCAGGCCGCCCGGGTCGTTGCGCAGGTCCAGCACCAGGCCTTTGAGGCTTGGCTCTTCGCGCGCCAGCGCCACCAGTTGCTTGGCCAGGTCGTCCACCGTCGGTTCCTGGAATTGCGAGACGCGCACCCAGGCATAGCCCGGCGCGACGATCTTGCCTCTGATACTCTTCTGCACGATTTCCTCGCGCACCACGGTGATCTCGAGCGGCGCCGGCGCGTCCTTGCGCAGGATGGTCAGCACGACCTTGGTGTGCGGCTCGCCGCGCATGCGCTTGATCGCCTGGTCCAGGTCCATGTCGCGCACTGCGGCGCCGTCGATGCGGGTGATCAGGTCGCCCGCCTTGATGCCGGCGCGCGCGGCCGGCGCATCCTCGATCGGGGCCACGATCTTGACGTAGCCGTCCTCGCTCTGGCCGATCTCGATGCCCAGGCCGACGAATTTACCCTCGGTGCCTTCGCGCAGTTCGCGGTAGGCGTTGCGGTCGAGGTAGGCCGAATGCGGATCGAGCGAGGAGACCATGCCGGCCACGGCCTGGGTCAGGAGCTTGCGCTGGTCGACCGGTTCCACGTAGTCCGCCTCGATCAGGCGGTAGGCATCCGCCACCCGGCGCAGGCTGTCCACCGGCATGTCGTCCTCGACCGGCTTGTACGCCAGTTGCGAGAATTGCATGGTGACTGCGACCCCGAGGACCACCCCGAGGGTGACCAGGCCGTAGTTCTTGAATCGAGAGCCCATGAGTGATGAATCGGTCCGAAAATGAGGGATGCACGCGCAGCGCTACGGCCCAGTATAGCCGTCCTGCGCTGCGGGCGTATGGGGCCGATGCGGGGCCGATGCCGGATCGATGGCTGAGCGGGTGCCTCAGGCGATGGCGCGTTGCCGGGCCGGCAAGCTGCCGCGGGCGCCGATGATGCGCGAAAACAACTGGATCTGGCCTTCGGTGGTCGCATCCCAGCTGAAATTCTCGGCATAGCGGCGCGTGGCCGCGTGGTCCGGATAATTTTCGCGCAGGGTACGCACGGCACGGGCAATGCCTTCCGAAGTGCGCTCCGGCATCAGGACGCCGGCTTCCGGCGCGGCCACGACTTCCGGCGTGCCCCAGACATTGCTGGCCACCACCGGCGTGCCGCACGCCATCGATTCGAGCAGCACGTTGGCCCAGCCTTCGCGGCTGGAGGCCAGCACCATGGCGTCGGCCGCGTTGTAATACTCCTTCAGCTGCGGCTGGGCGACCGAACCGAGGAAGGTCACGCGCTCCGCCACGCCCAGGCGCCTGGCCTGCAGTTCCAGGTTCTGGCGTTCCGGCCCGGTCCCTGCAATGAACAGTTTGGTATCCGGCATCAGGGGCAGGGCGCCGATCGTCAGGTCGTGGGCCTTGCGCTTGTCGAGCAGGCCCACCGAGACCAGGGTAAAACCGTCGATGCCGAGCTTGGCGCGCATGGCTTGCCTGTCCATCGGCGCGAAACGCTGCAGATCGACGCCGTTGCGCAGCGGGACGATGCGTTCGCCCGGCATGCCCAATCCCACCATTTCGTCGCGCAGGGCGTTGCAGACCGTGACCATGCCGGCCGCGTGTTCTGCGGCCCACATCAGTTGCTTTCTCGGCAGCGCGTACTGCGGGATCAGGTTGATGTCGGTGCCGCGCGCGGTGATCACGACCGGCTTGTTGAAATATTTACCCAGCATGACCGCGGCCACGCCGTCCGGGTAAAAATAATGCGCGTCGATGGCGTCGAAATCGTAGCCCTCGTCGATGATGCGGCCGATTTCCTTTTTGGCGGACTGGGCCAGCAGCCAGGGCGCGACCGTCATCCCGACCTTCGGGATCACCAGGTAGCGCGGGTGGCGCACGTCGATGTCGTAGCGGGTTTCGCGGCGCGGTACCTTGGCGAAACCGGCGTAGTCGCCGAAGCGCGGATGCTGCGAGGGGAACCAGGCCACCGGCGCCACCACCTTCGATTCGACCTTGCCGCTGCCCAGCAGGTAGCGCAGGCGGGTTTCGACGAAGATGCCGTGGCTGGGCTTGACCGTGTTGGGGAACAGCGTACTGAATGTAAGAAGCTTCATGGCGTCGTGATGCGGATCGGAGGACCGTCCAGGCTGGCGGTGGGACTTATTCTAACGGAACTGTCGTGGCTTAATAGCAAAAATGTAACGTGCGAAGCGTGCTCGCTAGAAATTTATGATAAATTCATCCAGTTACTAGCCTAGAGGAAATTCTTCCTGGCTGCCATCTCATGAGGCGAACCGGCGCGCCCTGTGCGCGCTCCGCGCTCCAACTCTACTGCACTGTTAGAATTATGAAAATTTCCGTTATCGGGACTGGTTACGTCGGACTGGTGTCCGGCGCATGCTTCGCGGACGTCGGCAATACCGTGTTGTGCCTGGACGTCGACACGCGCAAGATCACGATGCTCAAGGACGGCGTGATCCCGATCCACGAACCCGGCCTGGATAGCCTGGTGCAGCGCAATGCGGCGGCTGGCCGCCTGCTGTTTTCCTCGAACTACGACGACGCCGTCAGCCACGCCGACATCATCTTCCTGGCCGTGGGCACCCCGCCGGACGAAGACGGCAGCGCCGACCTGACCCACATCCTGTCGGCCGCGCGCAGCATCGGCGAGCGCCTGACGAAACCGGCGGTGATCGTCGACAAGTCGACGGTGCCGGTCGGTACCGCCGAAAAGGTCAAGCGCGCCATCGCCGGCGAGCTCGAGAAGCGTGGCGTGAACGTCGCCTTCAGCGTGGTCAGCAACCCCGAATTCCTGAAGGAAGGCGCGGCGATCGACGACTTCATGAAGCCGGACCGCATCGTGGTCGGCAGCGACGAAGCGGACGCCATGAAACAGATGCGCAAGCTGTACGCGCCGTTCAGCCGCAACCACGAGAAGTTCGTCGAAATGGACGTGCGCAGCGCGGAACTGACGAAATACGCGGCCAACGCCATGCTGGCCACCCGCATCAGCTTCATGAACGAGCTGGCCAACCTGTCCGAACTGCTGGGCGCCGACATCGAAGCGGTGCGCATGGGCATCGGCATGGACCCGCGCATCGGCCCCGATTTCCTGTACGCCGGCATGGGCTACGGCGGTTCCTGCTTCCCGAAGGACGTCAAGGCCCTGATCAAGACCGCGAGCCAGCACGAACAGGCGCTGCACCTCTTGACCGCCACCGAAAAGGTCAACGACGCCCAGAAGAACGTGCTGTTCAAGAAGCTGGTGCGTTTCTTCGGTTCCGAACAGGCACTGAACGGCAAGACCATCGCGCTGTGGGGCCTGTCGTTCAAGCCGAACACCGACGACATGCGCGAAGCGCCAAGCCGCATCCTGATCAAGGCCCTGTTCGAAGCCGGCGCCAAGGTCATCGCCTATGACCCGGTTGCCAGCACCGAGGCCCATCGCGTCCTGGTCGCCGAGCATGGCGAAGACGTGTGCCAGGCCCAGTTGCGCATCGTCGACGCCGCCAAGGCGGCGGTCGAAGGCGCCGACGTGCTGGTGCTGGTGACGGAATGGAAGGAGTTCCGTGCGCCGGACCTGCCTTACCTGGCCCAGAATCTGAAGTTGAAAGCCGTGTTCGACGGCCGCAACATCTACGATCCGGAAGCCTTCGCGGCCGCCGGGCTGGTGTACGAAGGCATCGGCCGCCGCTCGGGGAAAGTGGAACAATGATCGACGCAGTCAGCAACACCCAGGGCCGGGACGCCGGCCGCCCGATCCTGGTCACCGGCGCCGCCGGCTTCATCGGCAGCGCGGTGGCGGTGCGCCTGGCCGCCATGGGCTACCGGGTGGTCGGCTGCGACAATTTCAACGACTATTATGACCCGGCGCTCAAGCGGCACCGTGTCGAAGCCCTGCTGGGGCCGGCCGGCGTGACTTGCGAGACGGTCGAACTCAGCGACGGCGAGCAGACCGCCGCCCTGTTCGAGCGCGTCAAACCGGCGCTGGTCGTGCACCTGGCGGCCCAGGCCGGCGTGCGCTATTCGCTGAAGAACCCGGCCGTCTACGTGCAGGCCAACATGGTGGCCTTCGGGCACATCCTGGAAGGCTGCCGCAAGCACCAGACCGAGCACATGGTCTATGCCAGCAGCAGCAGCGTGTACGGCGCCAACGCCAAGACCCCGTTTTCGGAATCCGACCAGACCGACGAGCCGGTGTCGCTGTATGCGGCAACCAAAAAGGCCAACGAACTGATGGCCTATACCTACAGCCACCTGTACGGCCTGCCGATCACCGGCCTGCGCTTCTTCACGGTCTACGGCCCCTGGGGCCGCCCGGACATGGCGTATTTCAGCTTCGCGCGCAAGATGCTGGCCGGGGAGAGCATCCCGGTGTTCGCCGAAGGCAAGCTGTACCGCGACTTCACGTATATCGAAGACATCGTCGAAGGTGTGGTGCGCCTGCTGTTCAAGCCTTCCAAACCCGAAGGGAAACCGCCGCACTCGATCTTCAACATCGGCAACAACCAGCCGGTGCAGGTGCTGGACTTCATCCGCACGCTGGAAAACGCCTTCGAGGTCAAGGCCGAGCTGGACTTCCAGCCGATGCAGCCGGGCGACGTGCCGGCCACGCATGCCGATACGGGCAAGCTGCAGGACTGGGTCGGCTACAAGCCGACCACGTCCCTGGACGCTGGATTGCGTGAATTTGCGCGATGGTATAATCAGACCACCCGCGCAAATGTTTCCTATCTGAAATGAAAAAAGTCCTCATCCTCGGCGTCAACGGTTTTATCGGGCACCACCTTTCCAAGCGCATCCTCGAGACCACCGATTGGGAAGTGTATGGGATGGACATGCAGTGCGAGCGCCTGGGCGACCTGCTCGACAATCCACGCATGCATTTCTTCGAGGGCGACATCACGATCAACAAGGAGTGGGTCGAGTACCACGTCAAGAAGTGCGACGTGATCCTGCCGCTGGTGGCGATCGCCACGCCCTCGACTTATGTAAAAGAACCGCTGCGCGTGTTCGAACTGGACTTCGAGGCCAACCTGCCGATCGTGCGCTCGGCCGCGAAGTACAAGAAACACCTGATCTTCCCGTCGACCTCGGAAGTCTACGGCATGAGCCCGGATGCCGAGTTCGACCCGGAAAACTCCGAGCTGGTCTACGGGCCGATCAACAAGCCGCGCTGGATCTATGCCTGCGCCAAGCAGCTGATGGACCGCGTGATCTGGGGCTACGGCATGGAAGGCCTGAACTTCACGCTGTTCCGTCCGTTCAACTGGATCGGCGCCGGCCTGGATTCGATCCATACCCCGAAAGAGGGTTCCTCGCGCGTGCTGACCCAGTTCCTGGGCCACATCGTGCGCGGCGAGCCGATCCAGCTGGTCGACGGCGGCGCCCAGAAGCGTTCGTTCACCTACGTCGACGACGGCATCGACGCCCTGATGCGCATCATCGAGAACAAGGATGGCAAGGCCACCGGCAAGATCTACAACGTCGGCAACCCGGACAATAATTATTCGATCCGCGAACTGGCCACCATGATGCTGGACCTGGCCGCCGCGTACCCGGAATACCGCGACACCGCCAAGCAGGTGAAACTGGTCGAGACCAGCTCGGGCGCCTACTATGGTGCCGGCTACCAGGACGTGCAGAACCGCGTGCCGAAGATCGAGAACACGGTCGGCGAGCTGGGCTGGAAGCCGCAGTTCACCATGCAGGACGCGCTGGTCAAGATCTTCGATTCGTACAAGGACAAGCTGGGCGACGCCAAGCAGCTCAATTCCTGAGCATCGCTGTCCTCATGCAAAAGGCTGCCGCGGCAGCCTTTTTTTATTGCATCCACAAAACACCGTCAATACAAGTTCAGCGATCTTGTAAATCCTTGTATGCCAGGTCCAGTACCGGGTAAGTATTTGTAAAGAGGCCGGACAGGGCGGATGAGCGGGCCGTATAGTTGATCTCAGTTTTTCTCTCTCTCCACTCTTGAAGTGGTCTTTGCCCACGGTTCCCCAACCGTGGGCTTTTTTATGTCCCGGAGATTGATATGTTGATAAGCCGCCTTGCCCGCGCCTGCCTGCTGGCCCTTGCCGTCGGCAGCGCCGCGCCATCGTTCGCCGTCCCGCTGATGGACATGCGCGCCGAAGACCTACTGTTCCTGGCCACCGACGTCAAGAAATCGATGAACCTGAACGCCAACCAGCAGACGCTGTGGAGCCAGGTCGAGGGCCGTTCGCGCGCCATCCTGCGCGAGCGCCAGCATCGGCGTGACGCGCTGCAGGAACAGGCCAAGTCCATGCTCGCCAAGCCGGACGTCGAGTTGCGCGAGTTGAACAAGCTGGTCGATGCGGAAAGCGCGGCGTCGAGCGCGGAAGACCGGCAGCTGCGCGCACTCTGGCTGGACCTGAACGATGCGCTCGACGACAAGCAGCGCGCCCAGGTCGCGACCTTCCTCGGGGAGCAACTGGTGCGTGTGGTGCCGGAAGGCCGGCCCGGCGGGGGAGAGCATGGCGGCGAGCGCGGCACGGGTGGCGGACGTCCCGGCGGCGGGCGCGGTCGCGGCGGCATGGGCGGCGGCATGGGACCGGGCGGCGGCTCGATCAACATCGGCGGCTGACACGCACGCCCGCATATACAATGTGAACCACGACAGGGCGCCCTTGCACCACCATGCAACGGCGCCTTTGTTTTATTGCACTATCTTATATGCATCATGTATCGTAAAGTAAAAATGTCCATTTTTTTGTATCCTGGCTATTCTTCCCGGCTAGAATTTATTTGATCCGGGCGGCAAAGCAGTGCTACCGGCGCCGCCATGTAACCGATAACAACGATAGCCATGACCCAAGCCGCGCCCCCCGCGCCGACCCGCAGGCCAGCCCGGCCGGCAGTCTCCCCGAGCGTTTCCTACCGTATCCGGCATCTGCCATGACGTGTGGTATGCCCGCCAACAGCCCGGTTCCGGCATATCCGGCTGTGTTAAATTTGCCGACGGCCACAAGCCGCTCTTTTCCCCGCAACTAAGGACTACCTCGTGAAACGATACCTTCTGAGCACCCTGACCCTGTCCCTGATGGCGGCTTTTGCCAGCGCCGCGGACACTGCCCCGGCAGCCGCCCCGACCGCGCGCACGTCCGGCATCGACCTGCAGTACATCGACCCGAGCGTACGCGTGCAGGACGACTTCTTCGGCCACCTCAACGGCAAATGGCTGAAGACCACGGAAATCCCGTCGGACAAGTCGAGCTGGGGCACGTTCGTGAAACTGCGCGACGACACCACGCCGCAGCTGCGCGAGATCATCGAGGCGAACCAGAAGGATACGAACAAGAAGGCCGGCAGCGACAACCAGAAGATCGCCGACCTGTACACCAGTTTCATGGACGAGAAGAAGCTGGAAGCGCTGGGCACCAAGCCGCTGGCCGGCGAGCTGCAGCGCATCGCGGCGCTGAAGGACAAGAAGGCCGTGCCGGCGCTGGTGGCGCACCTGTCGCAGATCGGCGTGTCGACCCCGTACGGCATCGGCGTGGCGCAGGACGCCAAGGAGTCGACCAAGTACGCGACCTACATCCGCCAGGGCGGCCTCGGCATGCCGGACCGCGACTACTACCTGAAGCTGGACGACAAGCGCATGGCCGACATCCGCGCGGCTTATGAAAAGCACATCACCAACACCTTGAGCCTGGCCGGCGACAAGGATGCCGCGGCCAAGGCCAGGGCGATCCTGGCGTTCGAAACCAAGCTGGCGGAAGCCCAGTGGGACCGCGTCGCCCTGCGCGACCCGAACAAGAGCTACAACAAGATGACGGTGGCCGAACTGGGCCAGCTGACCCCCGGCTACGACTGGAAGGGCGCGCTGGGCGCGGCCGGCCTGGGCAAGGCCGGCTACGTGATCGTCGGCCAGCCGAGCTACATCACCGGCTTCAAGCAGATCCTGGACAACACCGAGCTCGCCACCCTGCAGGCTTACTTCCAGTGGCACGTGCTGCGCGAATTCTCGCCCTACCTGACCCACGCCTTCGTGGACGAGAACTTCGACTTCTACGGCAAGACCCTGACCGGCGTCACCGAAAACCGTCCGCGCTGGAAGATCGGCGTGTCGACCGTCGAAGGCGCGCTGGGCGAGGCGCTGGGCCGCGAATACGTGGCCAAGTACTTCCCGCCGGAGCGCAAGGCGCGCATGGAAGAGCTGGTCAAGAACGTGCTGGCCGCGTACAAGGAATCGATCGACGGCCTCGACTGGATGAGCCCGGAAACCAAGAAGGAAGCGCAAGCCAAGCTGGCCACCTTCAATCCGAAGATCGGCTACCCGACCAAGTGGCGCGACTACTCGAAGCTGGCCATCAAGCCGGATGACCTGGTCGGCAACGTGATGCGCGCCGCCACCTTCGGCTACAACCGCAACATCAACAAGCTGGGCAAGCCGATCGACCGCGACGAATGGGGCATGACGCCGCAGACCATCAACGCCTACTA
>Ga0265797_10000940_pt1 | contig 52474 bp, 51 predicted proteins | sample P2T30metagenome_FD_192433 | JGI IMG/M metagenome (GOLD analysis project Ga0265797, IMG submission 192433) | Plant litter microbial communities from East Loma Ridge, Irvine, California - P2 T30 | ecosystem: Environmental > Terrestrial > Plant litter > Unclassified | place: USA: California...
CCCCCCCCCCCCCCCCCCCTGAGGCCATGCTGTTGGCCTTTACACACGTCGAACTCGAATCATTTGGAATACGTCGGAAGGCTATTCACCCTTAGTTGTAGTTGAAACGAGAAAGAGGTTTGCGGGCGATGCGTTTCTCATGTTGCGCGAGCATGAGGCTGAAGGATCGATAGGGTGGAGACGTATGCGTGTTGGCCCATGTATGAGAGTCACAAGCTCCACGTATGCTCTTATCTGTGCAACCAGAACTACGCCAATTACACCAATCACGGATTGGAAGACGATATGGTCATTGTACAATTCGCGCTGCATTAAGAAGAAGGCGGAGATGCTCGGTCCCGGTAATCTATCAACTACAAGATGGATCAATGCTAAAGAACTTCGCATCGGGCGCCATCTCCGAGAAGAGTCAGTACTACCCCAACGGATGTCAGTATCGAGTTTCAGATTGGCGGCTCACGACAGGGCAAATGACAGAACAGAGCATAGCGCTCACTTCAGGGGATGGAACTACCACAGTACTACCATTGCTCGGATGTTAGGCTAAATGTTTGACGCCCAAATTGAGACCGTCGGTTCCACCAAGTGCCCTTCAGATTCGCCAATAACAAGGCGCTGTATCTTTGAATTCCATACAGCATACTTCTCAAAGGCGAGAACAAAAGGCTTTGCTACCGTTCCCATGCCGTGATGGATTCTACAGAAGACGAATAATTCGAGGATCTGAAGACCACGGCGTTGCATGGGTCAATGCATCGAACGGATAACCCAAAATATTTATATGTCTACACTACGGAGGTCGGAGTGATTGTTCTTAAGGGTTTGAATTCGCTTCAATCCGGACTAGTCACAGGCCCTGTATTAGATGCCACGGTATTTCTACTTAGATATCTGGATTCTGGCGGAAGAACTCTTCCAAGCTAGTTTGCTTGACATTGGGAAAGCGAGCAACATCGACCGGCTCAAAATCCCAAGATCGGCTTGGAATATTGACCTGGTAACAGTACCATAGATATTTGTGCCACTCCCTCTTCGGATACTTGGCTCTCCCATCATCCAATTTTGCCTTTGCATCCTCAATCGTTCCTAAACAGTTGAGAGTAACATGCACACGACCATTCGTCGCCGCGCTATAGGCGCTGGCGATGTCTTCCGGCGAGGCCTGGAAGCTCTCAACAAAAATGGATCCTCCTTTGGCCGCATCCGGAGCAGTGATTGCCTCGAGAGTGTAGTTGGCAATGTCGTCAGCGGTAGTATAGCGGGTTTGGAACGTCGATGACCCGTGGTAATTGAACGTCTTCGATTTCGTGTCCCAATCGAGAGGGCTATTCCTGAAATAGTACTCCGCGATAGCGCCAGTAAACATATAGATGGGCTTAATTGTCGAAATCACCTCAGCGTATTGGGAGAATGCTTTGATGACATCATAGATCTCATGACTCCCAGGTGCGCGGTTCCAATCGTAGTTCCAGGAGCTGGCATGGAAAATCTGGATAGACTTCGATTAGCTCACTTCTCAACGTTGTACTTTGTATCTCACCTTAACACCAGCGCGCTCAGCTGCCCTCAGAAGTAACACTTGTGTTTCTAAGAACATTTCGGGCAAACCGGCCAAAGCGCAGATGATGGCATCAACACCCGCAACGGCCCTATCCATTGCAGCGATATCATGCAAGCCAACCATAGGTTCAAAACTCTCAAGTTGATCGCGAACTTCCTTCGGGAGCTTCCCAGCACTGCGGGCTATACCTCTGACCTTGTGTCCCTGCGCAATCGCAGCTCTTGCACAAGGAAGGCCGATGAGGCCGGTGATTCCAGCGATCAATATGAGCATGATGGGTAAAGTGAGGGATGATTTGGAAGATTGTATAGATACAGTTTAATACTGCTAGAAGTCTGTACCGGTCCTCTTTTTATAGGATACGTCAAAGATTGATTAATCAGAAATGATCCGACATCGCGATGTCACACCCTCTCGCTCAATTCTTGAACCCGAAGGCCGAGAGCCAAGGAAATACGTGTTATCGCTAGCAAAGTCCGAGGCCGTCAGCCAAGGAGATCTACTATGCATTGAAGCATTCCCAGTGCCCTGCAGGAACCTCGACAGTGATTTGAAGTCAGTCATGATTGGGGAGGATTACATTACTTTTGTGTCATGGCTCAATTCTGCATGTGTGAACTTTTGCAGCCTTTGCTGGGCGTCGCTGACCTTCGCTGTTGTCGCGAAATTTTCAGCAAAGACGTTCTTAGTTGACGGAAAGTGGGAACCTTGCTTTGACATAATCACTCTCACGTGAACACTATTCAATAAACGTACAGGCTCTGATAAGCTGTTGTTCTAGCTATCACTTATGAGACATCGTTTACCTCGAGGATACATAATAAAATAAACGACTTGCTCCATTTCCTTGTCGGTAAACCCATGTAAAGTTGATACTCTAGCGTTTGGAAAGCGTTTGAAAAACCTGACAGTAGCTGCACGAAGCTCCATTTGCGCCAGATTCAGTCCAATGCAAACTGTTATCATCAGCGATTTCTCTTAACAAGAAAGATGGTCAAGTCGCATACCTCGAGCACCAGCACCAAATGGCATCCACGCATCTTTCATCTCTTTCGTAGATGACTCCCATCTCGAAGGATCAAATCTAGTTTCACGTCATCTTATGGTTCTCAGTCATGGTGTTGTAGCCTAACTCACGTCTCAGGGTCAGGGTATATGCTCGCATCTCTATGCATACTGTATGACTGAGTCTGCACAGTAGTACCGCCAGGCATCCAATATCCATCCACGTGAGCTCCGCCTTTTGGAATGTCTCTCGGTAAAGGGGCTGGTGCGGAACCAAAGACTCTCAAGGTCTCCTGGATAACTTGAGACAGGTACGGCAATGCCTTCAGCTCTTGATCATTATAGTCAACAGGCAGAGAGTTGATTTCGTCAAGAAGTCTTCCTTTAATCGAAGCGTTTCGACATACGGACCATGTAAGATAGGTCATAGCAACTGAAGTCGTCTCGCTTCCAGCTATTATGTAAGCTTGCGCATTCGATATCGTTTCCGCTTCGGGCATGCTCTCTCCGACTGCCTTGACAAGCTTTGTGAACAAGGTAGGTTTCGGGTTTTGTGGTTCGGCTTCCACGATAGTCTTGTAGCGGCGAATAGACTCTTCGGCGTAAGATACCATGCGTTGTGTTGCCTTGTGAGCCTGAGAGAAGAATGGTAGCGGGATATACGAAGCCAACTTTACGATTGAGGGGAAAGCCAAGCGAACGCTGTCGAAGGTAGCATTCGCACGAAGATCCAGCGTATATTGGTTTTCCTAGCGATGTATCAGTAATTCAGATCTGTCATTCAACAACGAAAGCCTTCACCTTGCCTTGTTCCAGCATGCGGAAACTGTCACCGAAAGTTAATTCTCCAATTACATCAGTTGTAAAGAATGTCCACCACTTTAACACATCTGCCACGCCACGATCCTGCATCTCTAGACCAATCTTTTCAACTGCCAGATCAGCTCGTGCTTTTACGACGTATTCTACATCCTTCAAGTTGGATTCTGAAAGTGGTGCGGATAGAAGGCGTCGATTCCGGGAATGGAAATCAACGTCTCGAGTACTGAAGACGTTGTGGAATCCGTTCCCGCCTTTCATTCGCTCGTATAACTCCGATTTCAGAAATGGATTCTTGAATGAGTGTATCTGTTTAGCACCAGGGACAGAGGCGATGTCAACTTCGCGAGGACTAATGCGCACAACCTTGCCTGAAATCACGAATGAGCTACGCATTCGTGAGCTTCTGAGTTGACCAACAAACCATATTTTTCATGGAGCGTTTGGATGTAAGACGATTGATTTCCATAGAGCCAGTAGCAAGTCAGAACCAATGACGTCCAACGCGAATACCAGGGGCCAGGAACGCGTGAAAGAGGATTCCGCAAACCCCTGATAACTGTCTGAATGCTCTCCGTTAGAACAAATATCCCTCTTTCCAATGAAGAGTATCATACAATCAATAGAGAAATCATGCCGGTTATGAGGAGCGATATGGATGCCCTTAAAAGAAGCGGCATAGTTTGTTCGAGTTGAATCAACATTGTTCACTGGAGTAACAGATAAAGGATACAAAATGGTTCAAGGAGTAAGGCTTGGTGTTGTATGAGTTATTCCGTCGTTATCTACCTCTTGTGTCTACTCCATGGTGTTTGTAGTGACGTAAAGCCCAAGTCGCAAAAGCCTGAATTGCGAGAAGCCAAGTCGCGAAAGCCCCAGTCCCGGGGGGCCAAGTCGCAAGAAGCCAAGTAGCGAGAGGCCGAGTCGCGAAAGTTAAAGTCGCGAAAGCCCGAGTCGCGAAAGCGCCCATCACTGCTCAGGTAGCCTTGAACCCTACAACTACGAATGCTGGTCTTACGTGGATTGCAGAAGACCTGCAGCTCGATGTCCCGAGGGAAGCCGCAGGATCTTCAAAATCCAACCGACCTGATGTCATCACTCATCTCTAGCGCACTGAACTAGTGCCGTAGCACGTGGTGACTTTCCCTGTCCAAGTGACTTGATTCTCCAGCAAACATTTCGCTGATTCTCACCACCCACCACCACTTATGTCGTTGATGAAGCCGAGCTCCAACCATGCAGTCCACTGGTTATGGCACAATGCAGTACAATACTTCACTGTATCAATTAAAGATTATAAATTTTTGACTACGATTCACACATATCACTTCGTGGTGCTGGTGAGCGGGCAATCACGCCCATTCGGTCTTTGGACACGATAGCATAACAGGTTTCTGCAGTAATAGCTATTCCCATTCCCAAAACATACCTCATACAGTCTATCTAAGGTCTATAATACACTTGCGTAGCTAGGGTTCACCTGACGGCCCCGAATGAAGGGAGAACCAAACCTCGACTTCTGCTTCTACTAAAGGTAGTTTCAAACCTGATCTCAGTCCAATCTAGCGGCAGCGAGATGGCCTCGAGTTTTGTTGGAAGATACTCCAACAGCCAATCCGCCAGTCACATATAGAATTCTCTCTGACTGCTGATAACCAAATGCTACCGATGATGCAGATCCTAAGAAAGGAGAACTAGCCGCTGTTCGCTGAGTTTTGTTCGCAATATCGACCTCGACGATCTCGTTAGGACCGTTTGTAGCTATCCAAGCGTGCGAACCCTGAGGAGAGATGGCGAAATCGTCGCCATTGGTAATGTTTGTCGCAAGAACCTCGATCGCGCCAGTAGCACAGCCGCTTGTAAGAGATATCGGAACTCTAGCGAACAGCCCTTGGTCAAGGCTTGTGAAGTATAGTGCTCCATTATGAACGTGAATGCCGTTAATGCCAACATTTATACCCGTATCCAGGGGATCGAACTCTGGCTCTGCCAAGACGACGTCGAAATCTCCGGTCTTGACGTTCAATTTGTACACGGTACCGTTCGCCGAGTCGGAGATCAAGAGATTGGAGGTGTCGTTTGTAGACAAAGTAGTCAGGCCGTTAAGTTGTCGTGCCGTACACAACTCCTTGACCAGGGATGCTTGTACCTGGTGAGAGGGGTCTCCAGAAGGTGTAATAGTGAAGTTGCGCAGGTCGATCTCCCAAACAGCGTTCGAACAGGCGGTTCCAGTTAGGTTGGAGGAGACGACGTAAAACAGATCCCTTTGTAGCTCGGCGATGCCTAGTACACCTGTGAAATTGGGTATTTCCGCGACAGGTACAGGTAGGTAGCTAGTGTTGGGCGAAATTTGGTATAACAAGGAAGACGCAACAGACGTGACAAGGACTTCGCCGTTTTGTCGGATCGCGAGGTTTTCGAATGTAAGAACAGTCGGAACGACGTCAACGAGTGCAACATCGAAGTTCGGTTGGGTGTCAAACTTGTCTGTTGGTAAGCATGTCACCAGTGCTCCTCCAAAAAGTAAAAAAGCCAGATTTTGCGATAACATAACTGTGCAGACGTGAAAGAAGACGATTGTAAATTTGAATTTCCTAACAAGGAGCAGATGCGTGAATGTATATCAGTTATTCGGAATGTTCCGTGACACGTGCCTATGTAACATATGGCAGGCGCATGTTCCAGTAAAATCGTATTCGATTTTTTTCCAGCTTCGGGGACACCTAAAGTCCGTTCGGAATTAAAGTGTACGGCCAACGTGGTAGCTTTTTTACCCCCGATTGCACGGGCAAGCCGATCGCTTTGAGCGAGCTATCGACTGCTGCTGAGACTATCTGAGAATAGATATGGGTCTTTGGGTCCGCCGGAGTTCTGAACTTTGTAGGGCGACGGTCATTGGTTGACGCGAGCGAGAGCGAGAGCGAGAGCGGTTCTCGCGAGAACAAATGCTACGCAAGCGAATATTATTATGGCTAGTTGTTCGGTGTCCTGGGCATACGCTAAGCCCAAGTAGATAATGCTCGACTAGCTGCTGTGGGGTTCGGTCTTGGCGTGCCATCGATGACCAATAACAACAAGCCAAAGCTTCCAGCACTCATTCCCGAAAGCTAGCAAACATAACAATGCACCCCTCGAGGTGACGTAGTCTACGATTGAGGTGTCACCGTTGCGCAAGTCGAGGCCTTGCCCTACACTCTGTCTGATTCACCTTTGTAAAGCCAGCATTGCCATTTTGGTCCCTAGTGTTCTTAGTCTCTAGAAGCATTGCCTTTTCTACTAGTGAGTTCGTGCCCTGCAATGTCTATTCTGCTCCTTCCATGGTCTATGGATTGACTATGACACACAATTTGCGCCTTGGAATGATCTGTGGATGGCTTGGTATTGATCTGCATTCGAGCAAGCAGAATTCTCTCTGCTGATTGACGTAGCACGGCGATTGAACGGCGATTAGAAGCCATTATATTTCCGCCCAATGCTTCTGGAGTTAAGGTCAGGTAGCTCCGCTTACTTGTAGAGCGAGTTTCTACCGGTCTATCTATACACATATATACGTGTGCTTCATAGGGATCCTTGAGTCGTTACTCAACATTGAACAGATCAATCTCCTCGTTCTTCGAGCAAATTACCAACCAAACCATACCTGGATATCAAACAACAATGGCCTTCCCACCTTACACAAAGACGTTCCACAGAGACTCCTATGCCGGGATTGATCCTTCTCGTCCTGAACTCTCCACATCAGGAAAGGTTGTTCTTATCACAGGTGGTGGTTCTGGCATTGGGTGTCGCATAGCCCATGCATTCGCAGTTTCTGGATGCAAGAAGATCGCTATCCTTGGACGAACTGTTGGCAGCCTCGAAAAGACCAAAAAGGAGATAGAGGGAGACCATGCTGGTGTGACGGTCCACGCAGAGATCGCTGATATCGCCGACACCGACGCGGTCAGCAAAGCATTTGAGGGTGCCTCTAAAGCCTTGGGCAAGATCGATATAGTTATCGGTAACGCAGGTTACTTACCGGATACGAAACCTATCGCACAAGCAGATACCGAGGAATGGTTCAGGGGGATGACAATCAATGTCAAAGGAACCCTAAATCTTACCAAATCTTTCCTCCAGTACGCCGCTGAGAAACCGACATTCGTGCATGTATCAACTGGCGGATGCCACATTGAGCCCATGCCTGCAAATAGCGGGTATGCAGTAAGCAAAATGGCAGCTGCAAGGTTGATGGAGTATTTCGCATTCGAAAACCCGCATGTCCGGGTCCATAACATTCACCCTGGTGTCGTGCAGACAGAAATGTACAAGAAAAGTTCCGATGGTGGTATGGAGTTCGAATTTGATGATAGTGAGTCGTCCAGTCTTTTTTTGTTTTTGGAGTGAAGCTGAACCTGTGCTAACATGTATTGTAGTCGAACTACCAGCGTCCTTTGCAGTTTGGATTGTCAGCCCCGAAGCAGAATTCTTGAAGGGCAAGTTTGTCTGGTCGAACTGGGATGTTGAGGAGTTGAAGGCCAAGAAAGAGCAGCTCAGATCCTCGCAAGACCTCACGCTTGGTCTTCTAGGGTGGCCTTAGAGATGCGATTGTATGTTTTCAACAATATTGTATGGATGTTTGATATCTTTGCGCTGTCGCGCATTGGGATTTGTATGTTACCTCATGGGTATCTTATTCAGGCTTTGTGCTACCATCATGATGAGCATCAAAATTTGACCATAGAACTGACCCGACTATCTTGTCTCCTTAGCGGAGTGCTGTCTTGATCTAGCAACGACACAGTTGAACTCATTACCTGATCATCCGTATCGTGCGTCTTCTCGTCATCAAACCGGAAAGTCACCATGATCTTACGGCTAGCAGCCACCATCGTACTTGCTTCCATCAGCCCTTCCACCTGGTCACCACCCGTATCTTTGCCAGAAGGCTGTATCGGCAAAGCTTTAGCGTCTCGTGGTGCGATATCCTGGCCGTAAAAAAGTAGCGGCAGGATGCTTTCTTTCCAAATCGGTATACTGTGCCGACGTCGCCAGTTTGTGATGATCGTCCACATGGAGAGGATGAATGTGACGGAAGTAAGACCGATGGGAAGGAGTAGCCATTTTATGCGCATTGAAACACAGACTTTAGTTTCCCATGCTTTCCCTTGAACTAAGTCTACATCTTGGGCCGAATTGCCGTATTGAAAGCGAAATCTGTTGGTCATGGCACTTGCGATAGAATCGAACATGCTCGCGACCATGTCATGGGTTGTTTTTTTCGTAGTCAGTGATTGGAGTATTGAACCTGCACCTACATTGGACAAGTAAGAGTCATAAGGAGGCTCATTTTTCGTGCAGATCCGAAATTCGTCACAGAAACCGTCGAAGATATCAGCGTTCATCACCGTGGCGATTGCCTTAACAAACTTCGCATCTTGCCGATAGACGCACTGCTTGGGCCAAGTGACATTGAAAGAGGTAGTTTTCTCTTGACCAAAGTCAAGTAGAGTTAGATTCGTTGTCTTGTTCTTGATATCCTCAGGCAATTTATCCTCGATGGTGAAGGTACGTTCGCCTATTCGGCAGGGCGCTTCTATTGATGCATAACCGAAATCGTTGTTCGTGTGGGCGTTGAAGGTTTCGATATTCCCCTCAAAATAATGAGCAGTTTTGTTCTCATCAAAGTATGCACTGCGGGTAGCTGAATCGATGCGCATAATCTTAGACTGCGTCTCTTCCTCATGCAACTGGTTGTCTTTGACAATGCTACTGTACGTACGCATGCACGGGTACAGACTGCAAACAGATGCAGTGATGGGAAGATTGAATGAAGTTACGAAGGTTGCGTTGACATATGCCCATCTGGATGCCTCTCTGGCACTATCTGTTAGTAAACCTCCCATCCAAGTAAGGTCTGGAGTTGGCCTCATCGTAGACATAGAAAGGTTGAGAGAAATTGTTGAGAAATTTAATCCGTTAGGCAATTTGAGGAACGCCAACGAAGGATGGTCTGAAGTCGGTATTCCTGCTTGTAGCACAAGGGACGTCACATCCGTACACGTGTTGCACATTGCAACAGTCGAATGCGCAGTGCGGTTATCGTCGTTGAAGATTGTGTCCTGAGAGCGCCCAGAAATCAAATCACCAAAAGTACAATTTCCCGTGGGACAAGTCATGTTGACCTGGTTCTCGATTCCGTTGGGCGATACGACACTCGATATGATTCCGGCAATAATTTCTGGCTGGGGGATACCCGATTCCGGGAAGACCATTCCATCTCCTGGTACCCGATGCGGGAAAGGGAGCGACGCGCTGATTTTCGAGCCAGGGACCGAGCATGGTGCTATGCCGCTGGCTTGCTGGACGCAAGGCCCCACCAAAAATGACGTGAGTAACACGAGTGTCGCCGTAAGTGTTATATAGTCCTTAAACAGAACAGTCGGTACTAGAAGCATCGCGCCGTATGCTCCTCGGCTACCGTAATCGAATTGCTGTAGGTCTGCTAATGGTCGGGGTTCTTTGACGCTGTACCAGTCCCATTTCCTTTGCGATATGATTTGAGCCACGATGATGACAAGTAGAGCTCGAAGCATTGTTGAAAGTAGCGCAAGAAGAGCGTTGAGGTTTAAGTTGTCACCCCAGTTCGGTACCGGCTTGCCATTGTAGAATGCCAAAACGCCCGAAATCAAGGCAATGAGAATAATCGCAAGAGCAACAGTAAGAGCTTCCAGGGCCCAGCTACGGAATATATGGTAAGACCGCATGATGTAGGTAGCCAGAGGAGTTAGGTAAATAGGAAGTGGGATTAGGTGAGATATAAACGGAAGGCGCAATGTTGCATTCAAGAACCGGCGGGGAGATTATTGAACTACTACGAAAACATTACGCGAGCTGACTTTGTCTTAAATGTTTCGAAGGCTGAACTGCAGGGAGCTGAGCTGCAGGAAGGCTGAACTGCAGGAAGGCTGAACTGCAGGACGGCTGAGTTACACCACTTTCAGAAAAGCAAAGTTAGAAGTTCTCATTCGCTGTGTGGTCTCGCCCCCACCGAGTACGAACCAACCAGAAGTGTTTACCGAAACGCTGCAAAGCGTTCTCCTAACAATAGAAGGCGACGGAGAATCCATGTCGGACTACCTCTTCCACGCTTACTTCCTCTTGTCTTGCAGTCGACTCATTACATCTGGCATCTACACTCTTATACTTGATCCTGTTCAAAGAGCAAACACACGATCTAACCCCAAATCCCTGTTGCAATTATTATCTTGAGGGCAATCATCTACGATTACGGCGCCAACTTTCTCATACCCGGCGGTGCTGGTGCCTTCCAATCACCATATAACTGCCACCTCAGCCATCCCCAACGAAGTATAACCTTTTGATAATAGAAATCAGTGTCTTCCATTTCGCTCTCTAACACATACGCTTCAACCATCGATTCCAGACCAGCAGCCCTACTGTACCCCAGAACTCCTAACTCCTTCATGCTGAGCTTGCCATATCTGAAGTTTACCGTAGTCTTGTCTTCTTCAAAGACAGCATGGAGAAGCTTGCCGTAACCGTCGATCCAGAAGTCGCAATAAGGATTCATCTGATTGGAAAGAGCTGGGGCGAAGTTTGTGCTCGTTTTTAGGGACTCGGTATGCTCTTCGATTGTCTCTTGTATGATATCGGAGAGGAGGAGAAAGAGTTGTCGCTGTAGCTTTTTCATCGAGATTGTAGTGATTTGTTGGGGTGCGCCGGTACTTGGAGGCGGAGTGAGCGTCAAACGGATGATGGATTCAGGATGGAAGTGCGGATAGGTTAAATAATACATCAAATGATTGATGTTGACTCGGACAGCCGAGAGAGCAATCACCTCTGCAGGCGCGATCTCCAGTATGATGGTTTGTGTGTTGTATTTTCTCAAGTGCTCAGCCATTCTATAGAACCCTTCATTACCGCCACGCATGATCATGAAATCATTCACCTTCTCGAATTTTCCAAAATCTGTGATGGCTTGATCGCTAGTCAACTTCAATGTGATGTTGTTCAAGCGCATTGCAAGTCTCGATAGATCGTACACGTCGAGCAAGCCTGACTGGGAGAGACTGGAGTCGAAACCATGCATAGTGTGCTTAGTCAAGTCAATGGTAATTCCATCTGGGTTATGCAGCAGCAATCCTGCGATGCGCTCTCGCACGTCTTCTGGTAGAATTTCGAATGAGCGGCGCTTCTTCTGCGCCTTCCATTGGACTGTTCTGCCTTCGTCTAATGCAAGGAACGGCCAGAATACCCCTCCTCCAAGGTTCATACGTATGCAACCCTGTCCTACCCGATCCAAACTCAACTCAACGTTGACCGAATGAATAAGGCGACGGGAAAAGCAATACTTTCGGAGGTCGAGGACGTCTTGTACGGCAAGAGTTGTAAGCAAGTTGTTGAGTAGAATCGCTCCGTCAGTGGCCGCCGCCCTGAGAATCTGCTGACCTTCCAGCGTTCTGCCAGTGTTCTCGAATTTGATGACCTTGCTGAGATCGGGATGTTCCCATACAATACGTAATATAGGCAGCAAATCAATCAGCTCGTAATCACCGTGGCATCCGTACCACGCACACATGGCGTCGACATCAATGACGACTTTCGTGAGACGGAAGATTTGCGGTCCAATGTTTGTCAGCCATTGACCAGCGTAGTTGATTTGGAGATATTCTTGGTGCTTGTGATCCGTGCCGATGCGGTAGTCGTGACGTGTCAGAATCCTGGAGAAGACAAACGTGTTTCCGCCGTACATAATCCCAGAGGCTTCCTGATATACTTGGCGACAAGATAACATCAGGCCGAGTCCCTGGTGCAAGTCAGGCCAGAACTCTTCGTCAGTTCCAATTTCAGCCTCATATGCGTCATAGTATTGCTGTAGGCCACTGTGGTAATTCTCCAGGTTCCGACATGGCAGATGAAAAGCATGCGCATTATGAAGTAGAACTGAATCTTCGCGTTTGAACAGGTATCCGTACACCTGATTGCGAATCTCCGGGGGTAGCGTAGTGAGAAACGACACCTCGGATGGGTCCGTGGGAGAGGACCTAGCTTGAGTCTGCATAGCGTTGGAATTGATCGATTGATTGCAGTGTTGAAAGTACGATCGGTGGGTTGAGCGGCAATGGAAAGTTGATAGGTGAGGCTTGGTATACTATATAGGCAGGAACGAGCGCACGGACCGAGAGTGTGTGTGAATCCGCTCCCGAGATTGTGAACTATAACCAGCACTCGGTGCCTATAGTGCGACTGAAGCTCAAGTCCACTATCACGCAAGTGAGCCGATCCTCGAGCGACTTCACAGGAAAACTTACTCACCGCGTCGTTTCTCCTAACGCGTCTCGACACCCACGGCAGTGTCTGCGCGTCGAGTCTCTAGCCTATTCTCTGTGACATACGCGAACCACGGTAATGATGCTGATGTCGCGCAGTTTACAGTCGCAAGCGATGCATCCTGTGGTTGCTGATATAGCTCTCCGCCTCTTGAAGCAGCCAATAAATCTCTTTGGGCAACAGATCTTCGTGTTTGTTCAGCATCGTGCCTATAAAGTGCCTTACAAACGCATTCCCAATATGTGATCTAGGGTGTAAAGCGCGACGAAAGTTAAGCAGAAGTTGGAGCTCCACGAGATAGGTGTGGGGATACAAAGCGGAAGCTAGGTGGGGCTAACCGCAATAGCTAGATGACGAAAGCTGCTGACGCCGTCATTGTAGAAAGAATATTAGCTTCACCAAACACTACGCGATGGATCCATGGGACTATCGAGAAGAAGTGCCAAACCCACGACAAGACCTCGGATGACGCGTTCGGAGGCGCATACAAGCACCAGATCTTCAGCACGAGGCCAGCGTCGTTCGCACATATCAAGTGACTAGCATGTGAAGGGGCAAAGATGGTACGCGAATGGCGCGAAAGCGGAGAAACGACCGTATGTATCTTTACACGCGCAACGTAGAGTTGATCATGGGTGGCGCAGTTGCACAGCCACATGTTCCATGATTCGCCATGCTCTAGAGCTCTCCGTGGGCTATGCGACAGGCATTCTGACGTAACCTGCAAGCGCCGAAACTCGAGCAGGTTGCAGATGGGCAGTCGACTCCCTGTCGCTTGCATTCCATAAAAAGGTCGCTGCTTCTGCACTCGCACACCAAAATAGAAGATACCCCCTCCTGCTTATACCCCTCGAGAGACGCCTAATTGCTCCTCTGTCTTTGTTCCCACCCACCAACCAAGCTCGATACCCCGCGAGACACATATCGCAAGCATGAGCGGCCATGGAGATCCTCGATTGCTCTACACGGTCGGAGGCATCAAGGCCTACCACATCCAGCAGGGAGAAGAGAGCCCCCTCACACCCTCAGGGCCGCAGACGCTCTCGCTGCTAATGGTCCCTACCAACTCGCCCTTTGCAGACCTCAGCAACACGCGCGGCCAGAACGAAGCGCCCGAAGAAGACTTCTACCTCCACCTGAACCTGCCTCCTGAGCTCGACCTCCCACTCCCCGCGACGACGCAGATCTACCACCAACCGCCGCGCAGCTACCTGATACCGCGATGGGACTTGGGCCCAGAGAGCGGCGCCTTCACACGCATTGAGTTCCCGCCAATTGGCAAGGGCTCGACTTCGGTCACGCAGGAGGACGTCGACACCTTCGAGACTATCTTGGCGCAGTGCACAGCCTTCCTCGAGCGTGCGCAGGCTCCCCAGCACGAGAAGGGCAAGGGTGACGTCAAGGCATACAACCCCCAGGACTACCGACCAGGCGAGGGTTACGTAGGCAGCGGCAACAATGGCGAGGTCGTTCTGGTCGACGAGGAGAATGGTAGCGTTGTTGGTGAGCTGGCTGAGGGTGCCATGATCCACGCCGACCCAGCACTGAAGCAGGGCTCCAAGAGTATGTTGTTTGAACCCTTTTCGCGCGTACGCATATCGCTCATGCTAACACAGGCAAAGATCCCGTTGAAATCGTCGTCTCCCCAGACGGCAAGCGCATCGACATCCGCCCGCTCGAAGAAGACTACCTCGAGATGGCCCGCCATCCCGCCTACAAAGACTCCGGCCTTGTACAGAATGCCGCTGCCGCATCTCGCCTCGTCGTCACCGGCTCCAGCTACATCAGTAACATGATGGTGTCTGGTGCGGAGAACTTTATCAACAAGACCAAGCCCAACGAGAAGCCCATGGTCTTCAAGCCCGCGACCCACGAGCGCGTCCGCAAGATCAACACTCTCACGACCGGTGTCGCTGGCTACTCGGCCAAGACTGTAGGCCAGCTTACAAAGTACGCTCAAAACGCTGCGGCGGGAATGGCAGGCCACAAGAAGACACACGCCAAGAGTGTGAACCCAGATGGCACACCAAACACAAACTACAAACCCGGACTGCTGAACAAGAGCTTGATCGCCTTCTCCACAGTTGCAGACGGCATATCGCACTCTGGCAAGCAACTCTTGACAAGCAGTGGTGCAGCCGCCTCTGCAGCTGTCGGTCACAAATACGGCGCCGAAGCAGGACAAATCACGACCAACCTCGCTGGCGGCGTCAAGAACGTCGGCCTGGTGTACATTGATGTAACTGGCGTGAGCAGGAAAGCCATTATCAAGTCTGTAGCCAAGGGCATGGTTGTCGGTAAAGTCAAGGATAAGAAGGGCAATGAGCAGACTGTGCTTGTTGGTGGAGGCGATGGCGGCACTGTCACACCAGGCGACTTGGGCATGGGCGCATCGAACAATAATGCTCCTCCCAACCAGAGTGGTAGCGCAGCGCCTGGTGGTCAGGTGAGCTTTGGAGGCCCGCCGCCTAGCTATCGGACGGGTGTTGGTGAGAGCCTCGAGGGACAGCCGGCATACTACCCGCAAGAGAAGAGGTAAGGTCTGATTCCATAGCTTTATGATGGTATGAGGTATGAGATCATGATACGGGGCGACTGGCATCGCGCGTGTAGAGCATGCAGTGGTACTTTTCTTTCCTAGTCCGTCGTGCGCTGTCGACTGTTTCTAGCGATGTACACTTCCAATGACAATTGTTTGCAAAACCATGTCATTCTCTCCCGCTTCTTCTTCTCCTCCATTCCGACTAACTCTCTCACGACTCGCTCGATTGCTGTCCCGCGCCGAGAAACCCTCCGAGTTCTCGAGTCGAAATTACATTGTTTACACCAGCGGCAACCTCGGCTGGAAAAAAAACAACGCGAACGAACCATCAGCCCGTCAAAGACTAATCACTAATATCAATTCAATGACGGGAAGTAGCTTCAACGCCTCAAACAACCAAGACGGGCAATCTCGTTCTCAACAGCGTCAAAGCGCCTTTTTTACGAAAGTCAACTCTGACTCCTCCTGGACGCCCGCGGGAAGCATGTGTTCCGGCGTTTCCCGGTAAAAACCCAGGCACGGAAGGGCGATGAAAGGGTCAAGTAGTTTTGGGAAAGGAGAGAAGCATGGGGAAGAAGCGTGTAAGCAAGTATGTGGTCTCCAATTGAGCAAAGTAGTCCAGGTCTGGTAAAGCTCCTGCCCCCTCCCCCCTCTTCGAGAAGAGAAGAGAAAAAAAAAAGGGTGGACATGGGCGGGTATGACTGTGACGAAGGGGGCCGGGGCGAGTACCGTACTGTTGTCTATAGTAAGGGAGGGTATTGGTAAGTGGGGAGGGAGGAGGGAGGAGGCGCGCTGTTAAGGCCTGGGGATAGCGAATATAAGCGGATGATCCCGTCGGATGCTGTATATGATCGTTTGGACTATTGATTCTGCGAGTTACCATGTGTCAAATGTGGGCTGTTGTTGCTATATGGCGTGTAGAAAGTTGTATATGCGATCGGAAGATGCCGAAGTGATGGGTTGGAGGGTTATAGTATAGTATAGGCAGATGGGGTGACAGATGGGGGCGTGGCGATCATAACGCCATCATATCAGTTATATTCCGGTGGTCTATCGCCTTCTGATCATCGTGAACAGAGGCTGTTGTGTCGATGGTTGGTGGGCGGTGGTCACGACGCTGCACATCACTTATATCCCGGTGGATTATGATGTGATGGCAGCTGATATGATACACACATTACTTGACGGTTTGATATCAGACTTATCGAACAAGGTAAGTAGCTGTAGGCGTCTGAGTCGTATTGCTCGCCGTCCACTCCTCTAGGGGGTAATGGCGCGAGTGTCATGATCTACCGCATTCACTGAGTCGGCAGTCTGCACAGGAAACTCACCGTTGTCTATATGACACGCTCGGTATGCTATATGATGTTCGGCTGCCGAAGAGATGCGACTCATACGTGCCTGTCAACACCTGCAGTGTTATGTTTCAAATTATATAGAGTCCGTGCTCCCCTCGACTCGCTTACCTTGGCTCAACTCCTCTTAAACATACTCACTGACATGCATATTGCCCAGCCGGGTTTGTAGGGGTAATTTGGGGCGTTCGAGATGCTAATTCTCCGATGCAATGCCGTTGAATGATCTGCGACACATGTATTCTAGGTCGTGTGGGCAAAGTGACGGTAATGCGCGTGGTCTTGGCGACGGTTCGGGGCTGTAGGCGTATGTGGGTTAGGATGGACATGAGAGTGGGATGGTTGACCGATCGTTGAAATTGCAAAGGTTGGGGTGACGTAGGCTATGTTGCGACTGTTTTGTTTTCTCTTGAATGCTTCTTTTTCCATGAGTGTGTGCTGGTGGTTGCGTATGGCGTATGTGGCGGGCGGGGGAAGACGGAACGGTGGGTGTGAGTGTATTGAAATTGTTGTTTCGTGGTTGCGGACGGTACAGGCCGGGTAGGTAGCCTAAAGATGGGGGAAGAAAGAAGTATAGAGCTGGAAGGCGGCCGGTAGGCACAACGTTGTTTTTCTTTCCTCTTTGTATGAAGGTGTGCTACACAATATTAGTTTTTTCGTATCCCGTATCCGCCATCCTGGATCCTGCTGTGACTTCAACGTTGCTCGTGGAGGCTGCCTTCCCTTGCAGACCGATAAACAGCAGCCGCGGCTACCCACTTTACTGTACTACCTACATCAGGAACACCGATATGTACCAAACGCATGCACAATGGATAGGACTACTGAGAAAAGCATACAAAAGCACAATCGTAGCTTCCACCCGGCCCTACATCCGACAGTTATCGCCCACGCGACATCACCCGTAGTCGCTGTCGTCGTCGTCGTACACACTACGTAGCACATGACCCTCTAACCGCCTTCGCTACACCTGCATACCAGCCTCATTTTTCCACCGCTGATCGTGCATATCGCCGCACCGCGCATGCGACATTCGTCACACGTACATATGCTGCCCTGCCCAACGAGTGCAGTCCACGATCGAACAGTCGAGTAAGCATCGTACGTGTAGGTGAAGTTCGACAAGCGCTGTATGCGATGGTTCTGTTCCGCGGATATCATCGCGTGATGCTGAGGGTTGCATATGATGATAGATGAATGAGCACGTGGAGGGTAATTGGTGGTCGAACAACGCCGGCCGTTACGCCGAAAGGGTCTTTGTGGAGATGCTTCTCCACGGCGGGCTGCGATGCGATGCCTCGATCGTTGTAGATAACTGGGGAAACCGCGGTCGAGTAGAGCAAAAGCGAGCTACGCATCCAGCAAGCCAGCAAGCAAGTCATCCCGCTGCCCAACGGACGGCAGCGAAAACAAACGGGTTCAGGTTTCTTATTTCAGCTCCGTGTGTGAGGCGTGTGGGCACGAGGCGACAGGGCGCGCCGTTGTTCGGGAAGTGGATGTCAGTTTGTATATAAGAGAAGCAAACATCGTGTTGTTTCCTTTTCCTTACTCCGTATCAAGTTACCTCGAAGAAACAAGAATACCTACTTTCTACCAATCGCAACACTTCTTCCACATCCACACATTCCTCTTCGAGACAAAGATCCACTTCAAATTACAGTCATGATCTTCGAAGCCCTCAGTATCCTCGTCATCGGCGGCTTGAAGCTCACAGCTGTTGGTCTGGCGTTCAAATGGATGGCTCGGTACTAGGGCGCACACGTCTTTACACTCTCTTCTGCCGAACAAACATGGAGGCGGGAAGTGAAGCGAGTAGTTTTGGCCGCTACAGGGAACCAGTTCCCGCGGCCAGTCAGAAGGACAGGAGTTGTTTGGTGTGATTGCCCCGCTGTATGGTGTGAGGCGGGGTAGTTCGATAGACCACAAGGCAGGAGAGCGACAACGGAACGGGGCCGCGATTTTCATCCCACAGACAACAACAACATCAGCATCGCTGCGCTTTATCAGAGGCACTGTCACGTATCGGCGGCACGCATCACCGCTTCGGCTGGTCTCTCAACATACACCGCAAACATGGCAGATGTCCCACAGACCTTCACGACCCTACCCATACTCCCGCTCAGTGCAGCCCTGGACCCCGCTACGAAACCTCAGTTTCTAGAAGACTTGCGCTCCGCTTTGTTGAACGTGGGGTTCTTGTACCTAAGCGAAACGGGTCTGCCTGGGCAGTTGATTCAAGATGTGATCAAGGAGTGCGGGCGATTCTTTGAGGAATTGCCGACAGAAGAGAAGGAGAGGATCGAAATGAAGAACGAGAAGAGTTTCTTGGGCTGGAGTAGGGTGAGTTTGTGATTCATTCGAGTTTGTTCATGTTTCAAGTCCTGGGCGATGGATGTGCAGAAGAAGGCCGTAATGTGCAGATATGACGATGGTCTTATTAGAAGCTATCGCTATGCTACGCTATGCATGGTATAAAAGGAAATCGATCTATGAAACTATGATACAAGAACAGAAGAAGCAGGAAAGCGACAAATAAGAACCGGCCGTAATCCCGTAACGCGTATGCACAATAAACCTCCAATGCCCTCAAAGTAACGCCAGTTGCAAAAGATCAAAATCACCCGGGTATATCCCAAATACACGACGCCAACAATATGTACTCGAAGGCCGTAAACTTGCGCTCGCTCTCCCCTGCCATTACCTGTCCTTCTCTTCCTCTTGCTAAAATAAAAACACTTTTCTTTTTTGTTCCGGCTCGTCGTAATGCATGCTGACAACATTCGTTCGTAGCTCGACAACGAGACCACGGCATTCAATCCAGACCACAGAGAACAGCTCGATCTTTCGACTCCACACCCCATACCAGGACTCGACGCCCCACTGTACCACAATCTTCTCGCACCAAACCAATGGCCTTCGCCAGAGTATCTACCGTCTTTTCGACCAGTGTATGAGGACTACATACGTCGCATGTCGCACATTTCCACGCTCTTCACATCGTTGATAGCAGAAGCTATTGGACTTCCCTCTACTGCATTTGAGAAATTCTTCGATCGCGACCAGCAGCACAAGCTCAAGATAGTCAAGTACCCGGAGGTCGATGTACCAGATCTGCCAGCTGAAGCGAGCGAGATGGATCGCAGGAAGTGGGAGATCAAGCGCCAGGGCGTAGGTCCGCATAAAGATAGTATGCTGACGAGCTACTTGTTGCAAGCTTCCAATCAACTTGGTCTGCAAGCGCAAAACGCAAAGGGTGAATGGATAGACTGCAAGCCGATACCTGGCACTCTTGTCGTGGCAATCGGCCAAGGTATGGAGGCTCTCACAGATGGTGTCTGCGCATCAACCACGCATCGTGTCCTCAGTCCACGCAAAGGCGAAGGCGCGCGCTACTCCGTGCCCTTCTTCCAAGGCGTGAGCTACGACGCCCAATTCGAAGCCATGGACGTCCCTGAAGAAGTACTAAAGCTCAGGGACCAGGCGAGGAAGCAGCGCAAAGACGACGTCGAGTTTACGTTTGTCAAAGGCAGATGGGGACATCTCGGCGAGGCAACGCTGATGAACAGGATCAAGAGTCACCCTGACGTTGGCGAACGATGGTATCCCAAAGAGCTACAGCTGATACGCGCGCAACAGGCAGCCGCAGCGAAGGCGTCATCATGAAGAGCGATCGCGACTAGGAAGGGCCTGTAGTCGTAGTGTACATGAACCATTGATGTCTTGTCAAGTCTTGTCCAGCGGCCCCGGGTCAATGTGTACCATCCGTTCCGTAAGCGTTCATGCGGTGTGACAAACATGCACACAAACCACCGTGATCAAGGATCAAGGTACAATGCGGTGAGCTGAAGTCCACTTCGTATGGTTGCGTATCGGCAACGCTTCCCTATGCAGACGCAAGCGAGCGCAGGCGCCGTACTGCGAGAAGCTGCAGTTGCGATTGGGCGGAAGTGCGCCCGAACGCATGTGTCCCATGTGTTCGGATCCGCGGGACGCCACGCAAAGACTCCACACCTTGGGCTTGGCAACGAAAGGCTCCGCAGGGTGGGCAGAAAAAAGGCACGCCAAAATTCTGCTGGCCACGGTCTTTCGGCGTTACGGCGCTTCTATGCCCATCGGAAGAACACAACCGACGGAAGATACAGTAGGGCCGGCGATAATCCACAATAGTAGGAACTTTCACGACGACCCGATGCTGCATGCGTGACCAGAGACCGGTGTAGCGCAGTGTAGCTCGTAGATAGCTCGTAAAGTGTATTTGGCATACCATGTTTCAGCGTTGGTGGAGACTTGACCGCACGAGGAAATTTTAGCAGACTTTCTGGAAGCTAGCCCCACATGCGCCATGCATGTTTCCCTTGCGCGAGTTACCAAAGACAAATACCATGACGGACAGCGGCGGATGTATTCGTGTGTGTGGTGGCATGGGCGAATCGAACGGATGCTCGGATGTCGGGCTATCTCGGTTGCATTGCTCCTTCAGGAACGGGTTTGCAGCGCACCATCGAAGCAGCCCATCGGACTAGCTAAGGGGGAAGCGAAGGAAGCGACTTGGAAGCCCAAAACGCCGCTCACAAATCTCGCGACGAGGCCCCCGGTCAGGCGCGCAGAAAACGGAGGATCCACGGAATGTTCCATTTGCTCATTTCCCAGTCTTCTTTCGCCTTCCACCAAATCCATCATCATCGGATCCACCTCTTCACCGTCCATCGTGGTGCTAGTTCTCCCCAGGGAAAACACACTAAGCTGTAGCGTCCCAAGGCGGGTCTGTCTGCAAAGACGGGCGACTGCAATCTTGATGTGATTCCACATACCGCATGTGGGGCTTTCCGTGCTGATGTTTCATCGCGCTTCATGCGATCGTGGGGGCACTGTGTGTCCATCCAAAAAAAAATGTGATGCGAAATTGTCCGAAGCTGGGGCGTTCTTGGAAACGGGTGACCAACGATGCGGTGAACGTATGGACACGGCTGGTAATGCAATTGTTGCTAGCGTGCAAACCCAAAGGGATCATGGCATGGTCGTCCCTATCAATTCCCGCGAGATCGCGTCTTGCCGTCATCGACAGAATCGAGCAGCGGCGCGAGATACCACATTCGGAAGGGCCCTTGCGGAACAATTGTGTTATATCGCCGAAGAATACAGCCTATCGAGACCGTGCCGCGCAGTGCCGCGTGTCGCTGGCAATTATGTCCCGTCTCGAGGAAGATTGCAAACTGAACAATGGGCTTGTTCTAGGGTGCTTCGCGCGTCTAGTAGATTGCTGGAAATGGACGTTCTGGTAAATCGAAGGATCGTCTCCCTGGTACCCCTGCCAACGGTCTGCAGCCACGAAGGATTTGCGGACATGTTTGGGACGAGTCGTGCTCATCCTCAATGCTCAACCTTCATGTTGGACTGATACGGCTGGTAGATGATGTGCTGGCCTTGCTCGTTCATCATCTGAGGCTGACCGTGCTGGGCATGCATCATGGGCATCTCGCTACCGTGACTCACTTGAGGTGGGTAGCCTTGCTGAGGACCAACTGGGTAGGAGCCGTAGGGTGCAGACGTGTGATGCTGCTGGTGCTGAGGCGGACCCTGGCCTTGAACCGGCTGGTGATGCATAGGAACGCTCATGTGCCGTTGGTATTCCGAGGCATGAGGCGAAGGATGCGAAGTGGGCGTTCCGTATCCGGACATTGGCATAGGCTGTGAGGTGACCATGGAAGCATTCTCAAGCGGGTAAGACATGGCTCGCGCGTTGCTCTCCATGACATATGGGCTGGGATATGACATGTTTGGTTGCTCGACCGCATGGACTGACGCATCCTGCACTGGCATGGAAACTTGATGGTGCTGCTGCTGTTGCTGCGGGTGGCCAGGGTGAGGACTCCAGCGAACTCCTTCGTGCTGTGGCGCTTGGACTTCACCCATGGCAGGTGGCGTATCAACATGGGGCGAGGAGACGTGATGGGCGTACGTATGCTGCGACTGCCAATGTCCAGGTTGCGACACAGGTGTTGCTATTTCGGGTACTGAATGTGCGCTTCTCGCAGTTCCAGTAGACATTCTCCGAGGTTGGCTAAGCATATGAACCCGGTCACTCGGTGAAGGTGCGCCTGCTGTAGTGATGTCAGCCTCTATGCATTGATATCACGTCAACTGCAGAAGAAAATCGCTGTTCTCGTCTCGCTTGGGCTCTAAAAGGAAACCAACGTTACAGATACTGCACGTCGCTCAATCGAGCCGCAGACTCGGAAAGCGGGAAATGAGGCAAAAGAAAGATGTGACTTGTTGCGAAAAGAGGGTCGGCTGCACCAAAACGGTCGCGGCCCGAGACACCAAAAAGCAACAACAACGCCCAACGAGCTTGTGAGTCGAACAATTGGACAGTGCTTTTGCAGGAATGAAATCAATATTACATACCTGCTCCTGATTCTGGGACTCCCAGTGCCGACACGGCATGTGATAGACGAGCGCGGAGGACAGAGTTCTCTTGCTCGAGCTCCTCGTTTCTTCTGATGAGGTCCATCATCTTGGTCGACGAATTGTTTTCCAATTGCGCAGTGAGATCGCGAACTTGGCGCTCAAGTGTGTCGATATGGTCCTTCGTTCTTTGACGAATCGCTCGCTGTGCTTCTCGGTCATTGGCTCTCTTTCGCTCCAGTTGAGCGGCGGTGAGAGTAGTGACGCTGCGGGTACCAGCTCTCGATGGTCGCTTCTTCGCACCAGGAGTGAGCTGTCTTGCTTCTGAGCCAGAAGAATGGCCCTCATAAGGCGGCGACCTCTTCTGCTGATCCATGTGAGGCGAGTGGTAGCTGGAGGTACTCATGAAGTCACTCCTGTAGGCGATAGGGTCTCGGTAGTGGAGAATTGAAGTCATCGAGGATCCGCGAGAGGCGGTGAGAGTATATGCGATGTCGACGTTGCTATGTCAGCGTGGCCCAAACGAATGCGGTCCAAGCGTTTGACAATATCAAGTACTGTCTCTGCGGGCGAAGGGTGCTCCCGGGCTCCCAAGAGGGGAAAATGACGAGGGGTTGAGGATGGCTGTGTGCCGTGTTCCAGACGCTGAGGAAGGAATGATGTCAGTGAAAGACAAATATTATAAACGAAGTCAGGGACAGCAAGACTAAGAGGGTGAAGCAAAACTGGTAGAGAGACAGGATTAATGGTAGCAAGACATGGCTGGCATGAGCCTATAACCTGCTATCAGGTCTGATGGATAGCGTCTTTCGGGCCCCATGCTCGGCCCTAGGCTAGTGTTGGCATCCTAATCCTGACCCCTGGTGGGTAGCCACACAACGTGGGTTCTGGGGAAATCGTTTCACTTTAGCTTCTACATTAGCACGAGGCTTGGATGCAGTGCAGCGTAGCCCACACACTCGTATCAGCTTAGGCTTGTAAAGACCCTTCACGCCATATAAACTCTCAACGGTGGTGGCAGGAGGGCTAGCAGAACCACGCCCTGCATCTGGATGCGCGTCGTGGCTCTTCTGGAAGGGCACTACAGGCTCTAGCTTGGGATATTGCACCCCACTCTAGGTGGCATGGCCGACTTCCTGCGCAACACCCTTCGGCCCACCTTACGTCGAGAGAGCGCGCAGAAAAGCGCCCGTGGCTCCACCGCGAAGGGTCTCCGGAAGCGCATAATAATGGGCAGACATGGTCCTGATGTCGCCATGACCGCTTGCCAGTCAGGTAGCTGGTCGTGTTTGCGGACCGTAGCGAAGTTTGGATGACAGGTAAGCAGACACGGACAAAATGTGACGTTTGAGGAGCGTATGGCGTGGGCTCATGCAGCCAGAGTACGTGAAGCGATGCCAGGATCCAGGGGTGACACCGGCCAGGCAAAGGAGCGAGCAGACGAGCAGGCCCCGGCAGCGCTAAAAGGGTCAGCACGTGGAAGCCCTGCATGATGAAAATTAGCCCGAGAATGCCAAGGGCTATGATGGGCCTGTCCTTGGCCGCTTCAGTCGGAGGGCCGGTCGACCGTGTGTTTACTCTACCAGGGCATCGAGCGTCGAGCGTCGAGCCAGTGGACAATTGCGAGACGCTCGAGGGTCCGCTGTGGATCTTGACGTGTATTGAGTCCCAGGGGTGCAGCCTCGACAACCACGTCGATCATGTCGGGACCCAGGGACTTCCCATCCTCCGCAGTGAACGAGCGCTGGTGAAAGGATAGTTCCGAGGTAACTCCACGGACCATGTTTACACACAGGTGACATATCGAGTTTGAGCAATGTTGCCGACCTGTATCTACGTGCTGTACATGTTCGGCGGAGACAAACTCTATCGTGGCCTCATGGCTATCGATGTGTTTCATGCCGTGTGCTGGCTATGCATACATGGTACGTCTATATTCGGCGCCCTGCAGACTAAGCGCATGGCCGGCACGTGGAAAGATATGGTGAAGGCTCCGTCATTCGCTTGGATTGCATTGCCGACAGTCGGACTTGCAGAAATGAGCTGAGGAGCATTGGCCAGAGAGAGTCCGTGATGCGCTCCTGCTGCCCGCCGCATGGGAGAGAAGCTGTAAAAGGTTGTGGCTGATGCTCGTGCACCTTGCATCTCACGACCCGATTGTCCGATTACGGCCAGTCTCAGCTGCGCGAGCAACAGAATCGAGACGACCGTGTTGATGCATTCACACCTCGTGACGAAGTTTAGATGCTGATGAGCAGTAAAAGTGCCCTGGGGGCAGAGTGATCTGCTGCGCTATGCATCACATCCCCCAATAATCGATAAAGCAAGAATCCTCCGAGCAACCTCACCGCTCCATAGACGCAGGCGTACACGGCGAGGCTACAGCCGCTAGGCCCGGAGCGGAACTGCTAGTGCTCGTACCTTGGAGAGCCTGCCAGCCACGAAGGATACGCTTGGCGCCGATATTGGACGATAGCGAATTTCGGCAAGTGTTTCGAAGATGAGAATGATGCACGTCGGCAGCACTAGGCTAAGGTGCCGCCAGCCGCGAGCCGCGATGAGAGAATGGACCGGAGCGCGCGATCCTGCCCAGTGCCTTTCCTCTCGATGGAGATTCTCGGTAGAAAAAAAATATTGGTAGATGCATGTTCGCGGCCAGAGTCGTGGTGGTTTGGAGGGGCGCGGGTGGGGAGGCACGAAGGATCAGATTACGCCGCACCACTTGCAACGTCCGTCTGCTTGAGGTTAGCAGCGACGTTATTTGACGTCCAGCAGGATGATGTGCGTATACCTGAGACAGCGACAACTAGATGGCGTCCGAAAGCGTGCATTCATTTCCAGCAAACTCCATCTGCGGCCTCAGGTTTCGGTGAAGAGTCGAGGGCCATGGTACGCGTACGGGAAGTCACGAGGTTAGCCTCATTTCTCTCTACGTCAATGCTGTCGCCCGCCTCTCGCTTCTCCCTTGCACACAACCCAAGGCTATCTAGCGTCAATACTCTCACCGTCCATGCAAACTTCTAGCGTCGCCGCCGTCACTTCTCTACACAGTTAGGTAGTGGCTGAAATGGTACCACTCGATCCCTTTGCAATGGACGCGATTGGGGAAGCTCTTCCGATGCAAGCTGTCAAAAACCCTCCCAACAGGAACAGCACAGTGCCGCAGACATCCTGCCGAACCACCATCGTCATGACAGATGCGAAAATCTGAAACCAGCCGTTACTACTACAATGTGTATGGGTGAGCCTAATATGAGGTTTCCCCACACGTAGCTGCCCGAACGTTGATCTTCGCCGCATTCATTGGCATGCAGTATCAGGTATGCAGCTCGCGTCCAAGTATCTTCGATCTCGACCCTTCAGCGTCCAGCATGTAGCGGTGAAATCCATAATGCTCCTTACTCCGATTCCGTTTAGCCCCGTAGTCGTCTCCCTCGGACCCGGCGCAACGCAGTGGCATGCATCCGTGCAGTATGGCCCGGAGCGGCAGATCGGTTTCTGCAGTGTAACTACCTCGTCTGTCAGATCTCAGCTGCCGTGTCACCACCAGGAACCAAACACTGGATTTCGTGGGATCCAAAGCGAGGCACTGGTTCGTTCGCTAGACCTGTCTTACTCGTAAGGTGCCTTGCGGCTGCAAGCAAGCTTAGTTCAACCATTCCCAAGGGCCCTTCACCCAGGCCTAAATCCAGGACACCTTGTCCTCGACGCGGGCCCGTTCACGATTGCGCAAGCCGACCTGCGTCGGCCGGATCAAATGGTGTCCGAAACATCAGCATTATCCATCACTCAGGTGCCGGTTCCAAAGCAAGGCCAGCCGCCAAACTGTCACAGACGGACGGTTCGTCATGACTCCATACTTCGCTACCAAACTTAGGATATCTCCTTCCGTCTGTTTCTGACAATCAGCCGACATTCACCCACCGACCTACATCCTGATTGACCGCTGCTAAACTCGAACTCTATCAACCCAAACCCCACAAGACCATGCAGTCCGCTAGCGGCCACGAACTTTTGGTGACAACACAACCCCTATCCTGAAACATGCTTGGTGAAAATTAGAGTTTACGGGTCTACCCCAACAAGGATGCCCCACTTGCTCTAACCACACCATTTTGATCTCTCCTAGCCTCGCTAACGCTACAATTTCGCGCCCTCCCTCACCGATCACGCTTCACGATTCGCGCCAAGCGAGCCTGTTGCGCCATCAAGAGTCTCCGAAGCTTCTAGCTTTGAGGCTAGAAGTAGAAGATGGCGATGGCGTAACCCTTCGCTATCGAAGGGATTGGTGGGTCCTTGCAATTACAGTTTTCTTTCGCACTCGTTTCTTAGCAAACGCGAATGCGATTGTGACGTCGCTGGGCCACAAGTGGCTTTATCCATTGCTCTTGGACTGTTTGACCTGCAGGCTGCATGAAGGACGCAATTGTGGGGTGCATTGCTGAGGCTGAAAGTGGCTTACTTCTGACGTTGGTGGTCGAATTGGTGTAGATAACAGGCGAGGAGGGAAGCGCGCCTATTCGGTCATCGCGATACCTCCAGCTCTGCATGCTTCATCCATGCCCAACCATGACACCATTGTGGCTACTCAACCAAACTTTGTGCACGCTACTTTCGGGCACCACGGTACCAGAGATCTTAGTATGTAGATTGGGAGTTCATTCAAAACGTCGGAATCAATATCGCGAGGCTAACACGGGAGATACACAACCATCATCCCAGTGGTTGTTACTACCCAGAGCCTAAGATGGCGCAATGCTCCGGATCTAAGATAGCATCTTTAAGTCTCCGAGATCCATCTAGAGAAAAGAGAGAGTCGCACAGCTTGCCGCAGATGGTTAATTTGCAAGGACAGCCCATCAGAGCGATGCATGCCACATTGTCCCGCATCCGTCTACATGCCACATTGTCCCACATCCGACGTCTGCATGCCACATATATGACGCTAGAAGAATCCTAGAAGGGCCCTGTCTGTAAATTCTAGCTCACATCGACGTTGATTCGATGGCGTGCATACCCGACCTACACCCTCGCACGCCACACCGTGGTTCACCGGAACCTACTCCGTTCTAATGTACTTGTCAAAGATTTTCGAGATTTCGCGCGCGCTCTTCTTAGGGTATCGCTTCTGTCCACCCTTGTAGTCGACGTAGGTAACGCCGAAACGTGTCGTGTAGCCCTCGGCCCACTCAAAGTTGCTGCAGGTACACTATGTCAGCGTGTGTCATGACGCCTTTTACCACAGCGTTCCGCGGGAAGACCAAGGAATCAGTGTTTGAAGCTAGGAGAGATAGATGATCTACCCGAGTACGAACACGCAACACCACAATGCGGACAATAAAGTCTCCACCACTCGTTGGAAAAAGGAATTTCCATATGACAAGTGGGGAGGAAGGGTGTAGGAAACGTTGAAACTTGGAAGAATATGGGATGAACGTACTCCATGAGACTCCATGCGGAATAACCCCTGACATCGACTCCGTCCAATGTGTGAGCGTCGGCCAAGGCTCCAATATATCCCCTGAAGTATTCGCAACGGAACTCGTCGTCCAGCAGCTTCTCAAGAGGAAGATCGTTCTCTCCCTTGAGACTGGTGCCATTTTCAGTCACATAGAAGGTCGGGCCGCCATACCTATCACTAAGCCACTTGATTAGTTTTCTGAAGCCCAAAGGCATCGGCCTGAGCCAGACTGATTGTGTCTCTGGGCCGATCCATTCGCCCTTCTTGTTCTGGTAAAGAATGTCCAGGTTGCCAACATGATCTTCAGGTTCTGGTTCAGTCTCCTTGTGTCTAATGTAATTGGCGCAGTAGTGGTTCATGCCATAAAAGTCATTGCTTCCCTTGACAAGAGCCGCTTCTTCCGGTGTGAATTCAGGCAAGCGATCACCAAGTTGCTTGCGCATCGAGTCGGGGTATTTGCCAAAGTACACTGGGTCGCCAAACCAGCAGATTGCAAACTCGATCTTTCGGTCGCAGGCTTCGCGGTCCTTCGGATCTTCTGGATCCCACGGCTCCGTCCAGTCGCCTACACGACATATCAGTACACGTTTTTCATGCTCAGACGTCAGACCGATTGTAGCTATCCTCGCACGGGCTCGATATTGCGTGGGGTCGGTCCACTGTCATACGGTATACGCGAGCCACGTGCTGGTCACTTACCATTGAGCGTAATCCCAATCTGGCCTCCATCCTTGGACTTGAAGTCATCACGGTAGGCCTTGACTGCCGCACCATGAGCAATGAGGAGCGAGTGGCCGACGATCCACGGCTCCCTCGAAGAGTCACCCTCTGCGCTCTTGCTCCGATCACTACAACGGCCGGGAGCAAAAAGGCCGGTGCCATATCCGAGAATGGAACTGCACCATGGCTCGTTGAAGGTGATCCAATATTTTACCTTCGAACCGAATGCCTTGAAACACACCCTGGCGTAGTTCTCGTAATCCTTCACGAACTCGTCCTTGTTCAGCATGCCCCCATATCGCTTGTGCAGGTTGTCGGGGAGATCCCAATGAAACAGCGTTATCATCGGTTCGATGCCTGCGGCACGGAGGTCGTCGACCAACTTGATGTAGTACTGCAGACCTTTTTCGTTTACAGGGTCGTTGCGTCCGCCGAGTGGTATGATGCGGGACCACGAGAGAGAAAAGCGGTAAGATTTTGCGCCGATATCCTTCAAGAGAGCAATGTCCTCGTCAGTGCGGTGGTAGGAATCGCACGCAACATCTCCGGATTCTCCGCCTGCAATCTTGCCCGGGATGCGGCAGAAGGTGTCCCAAATAGAATCAGCACGGCCATCTTCATGCGGTGCGCCTTCGATTTGGTAACTGCAGGTTCGGAAACTCAGTATGTGACAACAAAGCGGCCCCCAAAACGATACATCGTGGCGGGGTACTTGGGTACTCTCCAGAGTGGAGAACGGTACTGGGTCAGACGAACCTTGCTGTTGCAAATCCCCACAGGAAATCTTTCGGCAAGTACGACTGCGACATGTTGGTTTTTGTAGTCAAGCAGTATGTGTGCTTGAGCTGACAGTTCAGAAAAAGAACAGAAGGCTGCCCGCAGCAACGGGACACCTATACTTCATATACGTGGACACAGTAATGGCTGCGGAGAACGTCCCGCCGTAACCGTCCTCACGCGTCGACAAGACCTTGACAGACGCGCCGTAAGACATATGAGGAACTTGGTAAGGCTCCGTCAAGCTCAAGCGGGCTATAGTCGATTTCTCCGTGTCGTCAATGGCTCCTTCGCCCATTGACCCCGCTCATCGTCACGATCACTTGAGGGTTATAGCTTCATCCCACATGACGAAGCTATACTTTTACGTCGATTCTGCCCGCGAGGGTCTACAATGTCCAGGGCGGTCAGTGGGACCTCGGGCCGCCGATTCAGCCTGCCTATTAACCTGCTAGGCGTGGCGCGGAAGTCATCTTGGGCTGAGGTGATGCCTGGAGGAGTGGGATGGCGGGGTACTGGGCAAGTTGAAGCGGCCGTTTTCCTTCCGACCACTGCCAGCTAACATGTTGCGCCGAAGAGTGTGTTCCTCGTCTTCTCATTCGTGAGCCTAGGAGCTGATGATGATCCAAGATGGAGATGTCGGAAACGATGCTCTACACGTAGTGGTAATTACGACACAGGTGGGTTGCAAGAGCTCATAGAAAGCGCTATCCCTCATTGAGAAGAGCTTCCGAAGGTACAGTATCTTCTCTCTCGAGCTTCAGCTTCAAGACTCTGTCGGAACCACAGTGAAGTCTGGTGCAACCTCGGCGCAAGCATCAGTATATAATGGGCGGCTGCTGGGGATGAATAGGACTATGATACAGCCTTAAGACAGTCGAACAATCTCCAAACGAACGCCCGCGACGATGCTCTCCGCGCTCCGAACCATTCGATCTCCGACGAGACGCGCCACAACGCAACTGCGCACCGCTGCGACACAGGCTCAGAAGCGCGCGGGCGATATATCCGACGCTTTCGCGTCGCTCTCGGGACAGGAGTTCAAGCCTCTGACGTCCGAATATGCCGACCTCAAAAGCCGTCTGATCCGGGGACATGAGAGCGAAGTACGAGAATCTTGGGAACGCCTCCTTCGGACACTTCGCGACGAGATTCCGCTCATTGTCGAGCAAGGCAGCAAAGTCATCCCAGAGATTGACTTCAAGGACATCGATAATGCACCCGAGTCCTTTAACAGCGAGCTGCGCAAGAGAGGTGTTGCAGTTGTAAGGAATGTAATACCCGAGCAGGAAGCGCTGCAGTGGAAGGAAGACTTGAGAGAGTATATTCGCCAGAATCCTCAGACAAAGGGTGAGTATATGCGTGTGTGCATCTCGGTGGGATGAATGCGACTGACCATGTTGTAGCTTTCCCCGCCGATAACCCTCAAGTCTTTGAATTATATTGGTCGCGTACCCAACTCCTCGCCCGCGGTAATCCAAACCTCCTCAAGACGCAAGCCTTCCTCATGTCATACTGGCACAGCCTCAACCCACACATCCCACTCTCCACAAAACACCCGATAAGCTACGCAGATCGCTTGCGCATGCGCCTACCCGGTGACGCCAAATTTGCACTGGGACCACACGTCGACGGCGGCAGTGTAGAACGCTGGTCCGAGGAAGGCTACGGGCTCGGGAAAGTCTACGACTCGGTCTGGAAAGGACGCTGGGAAGACTTTGACCCCTGGGAAGCCAGCTGTCGTCTTTCTGTCAACTCAGACCTTCACCAAGGCGTAGGAGCATGCAGCGCATTCCGCATGTTCCAAGGCTGGCTGTCGCTCTCCACAACTGGACCCTTTGAAGGTACACTGCTGGTCAACCCGTTGTTGGCCAAAGCCACCGCATACTACCTCCTCCGACCCTTCTTCTCTCCCAAACGAGGCGTAGACCCCGGTGCGCAAACGACTTCTGAGGCCCTCACCAACTCAGCGGACTTCCTCGCATCGGATAACTGGGAGATGGATACAACACAGAACGCATGGGTACATGGCGCGACGCCAGGTCGTGGTCAGGAGCTATCCCACCTCCTGCATCCGCATCTCAACCTGCAGAAGTCGATGATCCATATGCCGACAGTCAGACCTGGCGACTACGTCTCCTGGCATTGCGACACCATCCACAGTGTAGACAAGACGCATGCAGGCAAGTCCGACTCGAGCGTTTTGTACATTCCAGCTTGCCCGATGACGGAGGATAACGCCAACTACCTTGTCCGGCAGCGCCAGAACTTCGTCAATGGAACCCCAAGCCCGGACTTTGGCGGCGGTATCGGTGAGAGCGAGCATGTTGGACGTATCAAGGCTGAGGATATGCATGCTTTGGTTGGTGATGAGGGCTGTCAGGCCATGGGGTTGCAAGAGTGGGATAGCGATGCTGCGGGCTTGGGCCCTGGTGAGAGAGTCATTCTGGATCGGGCGAACAAGATTCTGGGATTTTATGATTAGCTATGATGAATGTTGAATGATCACTATAGGTTTGATTCGAGAATATATCCATCGTTACACTATTTCTATCTCACTCTAGTGTCCCCAGAAGAACCATTGTATACAAAAGGCGAGCGCCGTAATATCAGCTTCAGACCTGTTCCGACAGGTATTCTTGCTCTCCAATATCGCCTTCGACGACGATCCTATTGTCGACTCTGATGGTTCTGGTGTTCTTCCAGACATCTGGATTGAAGGTCACGGAAAGCTTCTTAACTCATCTTACCCAGCTTCGTCGGCAGTGAGGATTATCAGCACTGAGAACCGGCATATAGGGCTCAGAGCATGCGAGATCAAGTTTAGGGGCTATTGCTTTGCCGAAAATTTTTGTTCCAGCGAGCTTATGGTCGCTCGGAATAGAGGACTGGACCTGGACCCTGTGTTCAAGTTGTGGACAGTGTTACGAGACTGTTACTGGCCTGATAGTGCGAGACGTCGTCCCTAGGGTCAACTGGAAATTTACATCATGTCATTGTTTGGACCTCGACTTCGGTCAACGAGATGCGAAGGCAGGAAATGACACCCAGCATTCAAAAACTCGTTTCTCAAGGTCAGTTGGCGAGTTCATTGAGTGTGGGTAGACTGTAAGAGAGTGAACTGGGTATTCTGGAAGTTGGAAGACTCGTATTATGTACGTATGTACGTATGTACGTATGGAAGGAAGGAAGGAAGGAAGGAAGGAAGGAAGGAAGGAAGGAAGGAAGGAAGGAGGGAGGGAGAGGATGCTGTAGCAGGTTCACATGATAAGCTGTGATCATTAGTAGATGTGGCAGCCAAGTATAGACATTGTTTATAGATTGAGACACTAAAGTTACTACAAATGCAGTTCGTGATGTTCGCTATTGCAGATATGACTGATCTCTGTTAATCACTGCATATGATTTTCCTGTTTTTCTGTCATGCATACGTTCTCCGACAAAACGAAGAGAGTGCGCTGTCCTAACTGAAGTCATGCGCATCGGGCAGAGATGAAAATTTCACCTTCCTCGCTCTCACATTCCTCGCTCTCACCTTCCTCGCTCTCATCTTTCTCGTTCTTACCTTCCTTACAAATGATATCCCAGCCTTGGCGCGCACACCAACAACAATCACTTTTCTTTCCTCTACTTTCACCCTTCGCTATCAACAAACACCTCACGCTCATCTACGTAATAGACTCTGATCGCGTCGTGGGCTGCTCGAGTAATCGCCAAACCAGTGAGTCCTTGTCGCTCGCTGCGATCACGCACTCTTCATCGACACTCGCTGACCACAGCAATTCTAGTCCTGCCACCACGATGCAGATCCCGAAGCAAATCTCCAGTCCGGCAGACCCAAAAGAGCCTTCCTTCCTTAACCTTCCGGCCGAGATTCGCAACCAGATTTATGAGCTCTTGTTCACGCGCGAAGAGCCTGTCTTGCTCCACAATGCCAAAGCATATCACGCTATTCCACCACAGAGAATCCCTGATTCCAGCTGGCCCGTTACAGTAGAGGCTTTTGATGAAGCGTACGAGAACGAGATTTGTCAGGGTCAAATCTTCGTCCATGATTTCCAGACAGTCACTCCCGCTCTCCTCCTATGTCGACAGGTATACGCTGAAGCAGCCGGATACCTATACGGCAACAATACTTTTATGTTCTCGCGCCCGCTTTATTGCCACGATTCTCGCGGCTACGATGAAGAAGATGCAGAATATGACGACGACTCGTACTTCGTAACAAATTATGTGGCCCAGTGGCTGCAGAATCTGGGCTCTCAACTCAAATTTCTGAAGGAGGTCCGCATAGATGCCGGTGCTTTATGTCCCGAACGGTGCTACAGAGCACTAGGAGATGTCTCTATTCTGAAGCTTGTAAGGCTATTATGGGAGCATCCCTATCTTGCAGATGTAGTCGCATTCACCCAGAGAGAACCAACAGAGCGCGAGAAGGATGATTGCAGTGAGTACAATCATTTTGAAGAAGAGGACGACATGGACCGCGCGGGACATTTACAAAGGATTTTGATCGCAATCAGTACTCAAGACGTCTTGGACTTGAAGCGCTACGCTTTCAAGGGACTGCTTGTCGACAATATCGTCCTCTACTCGTCTTTGCTGTATGGCGGGGTTACTGGACCAAATTTGATCCGACATTTCAGTGCTCTGGAACAAGAAGCTGTGAAATGGGTAGAGTTCGGAAGTTCTCGCGACTATCTCGGAAGGTTGCCAACGCTCTTGCAGAGCAAGATCCTCAGGCTGGTCACATTTTCAGCTGACCAGATTGTACTCGATCTTGACTCGCGCTCAATACGAGGCCTCAACCCGATAGGTTTTCATCTGAGTCGGAAGCTCAGGGATGCTGTTACATTCAATTCAATACCCTATGATACAAGCATTGTTGTCAGGAAGAGTATCAGCACTACGACCTCGGATTCCAAGAACTTTGCCGTTGTCGCCTCGGAGCTGGTTAGTCCAACCGGAAGGAACAGTGGATACTCGATATTCTGGGGGTCTTTCCAAGAAATTTTCAGCAGCCATCCATCTATAGTCATCGTCCTCGACTTCGATATCGCAACAGCCACCTCCCTGAAGGAGATCCGTATAAACATCAAGGAAGTTGTACCTATACTGAGCCATATCTCCTCCTATTCCAAGGCAAAAGCTCACTTCGTCCTCAAATGTCCTTGGGGAAACTCTATACACCACGAGGAAGTCACGATTTCGGTGGTAGAGTTGATACAAAGCCTGTTCCTACTCTTGAGCGATGTCAGGCAGCAATGGCCCTCAGAGATGGCTAAGGCCGGCGGAAGTCAGCTTCCCGATATCTGGCTTAATGGAAATGGCGTCCTCATCTTTGCGTCATACCCGGCAAGCTCACACTCTTCGGAACGCCGTGTAGAGTATGCGCATGGTCGACTCACACCTACCGAGATACGCAACCGAGGGTACAGGATGGCAATGGCGACCTATACGACTTATAATCACGGAACCTCTGTAGGAATGCTGTACAAATGTTGGATACAAATACGTGGCCTTCATTATCAGGATAGGGATAGGAACAGAGTTTGAAGAACGGTAAAAATCACAAGTGTGCAAGGACTGGATGTATACTGAGCAAAGAATAGTGACCAGAGCAGCCACTACCGCAGAGCACTTGGTAGCGGAGTCAACCAACCAACCGAGCACAATGGAGTGGTATGCAGCTTTCACAAAGCCGCAGGATTACCATAGAACAGAAGAGAGAAGTTACTCACAGAAGTGGCGCCCCCTTGCGTTTTGTGTACCAAGAATAGCGGGCGGAGGAATGACGATAGGGAAAAATTGGATAAGACGGGAGCCGTCATTTGTATCTAGACGTGCATGCAACAACTTCACTTCTGATACATTGCGATGGAGGAACGTCGATGATCAGGCAGGGCAACACAACGCGGCCAAAAAAAGCTTAGTAACTTGCAGAATCATAATGCTTTCAATCTTTTAACCGCACCGTCACCACTTTCCAGTTGTCCTCCTCCCACGAAAACAAACGGATAACGATAAACTCTTAGCGAACACTGCCACACTCCGCGAAGACCTGGATCTCAACAGCCGAAGTATGACATCGTATGACATCGTCTCTTCCAACAATGACGAAAAGAAGAAAACAAGCCGTGTAAGAAGTGCCGAAACAGATTGCTTTATCTCGAACGGGGAACGACGCCACGGGTATCGTTGTTGTTTCAGTGACCCCGGATGATCACTCCGTTTTAGCTTCAAGTGACGAGGACAATAGCAAAAGCATGGGATGAAAGACCCTGGGAGTCTAGGAAGAGAGAGAGGGAGAGCATGACGTGGTGTTCCCAGGCTAGCGAACGAATATGTGAGATTGTATACCATGAATTCGTATACGAAAGCGACACGCAATGCTAGAACGCTACAGATATCCAAATGACCAAAACAGTCAACAGCCAAAATATACTTTTGCTTATACACGGCTTCCGTTCATGGCAGAAGCGGGCAGCTCACCCCCTCTGATCTCACTCATGGCATACCCAGGCCGCCACGCAGGATGAATCTCACTCAACCCACTACCGATATTCACCGTACTCCTCGGCTGCGCTTCAGTAATGTAGCTTACGCCATCTTCCGAGACGTAGGAAGGTGGGCGGGGACCTTCTGGCTGTTGTGATGTGGGTGGTGCATTGGTGGACGCAGCGCTTCCACGTAGAGACGCAGCCGCAAGGACGGCAGGACCAGACATGGATCCAGAGCGCGAGCGCATAGCAGTAGACATGGCGCTTCCGCGCGCAACATCATCGGCACGCTGCCAATGCAACAAGTTGGGGTCGACGCGTACGCTGCTGCGCCAGAGCCCGTACGCCGGTGGCGGAGGTGGCGGCATATCCTTCTCATCATCCATCACTACGTCGTTTGCCAGAGCTGCCTCGCTATCCACACCACCGTCAGCAGCCTCCTCATCCCGCCTGAGATGCACGCGAATTGGAACGATAGGTTGGAAGCCCTCGCCCCCACTTCCCATCATATCGGGCATGACTCCGCGGTGGCTGTCGTGAGGCGAAGGTGGATTCAGCATGAGCATGCAGAGGCGGATGAGGGAGTGGCAGAAGAAGATTGTGATGGTGAGCAGAACCATGATGAAGAGGATGTGAATTTCTTGGCCGAGGGAGCGGTTTGTAAGGGCGATTGCTAGGTCTGAATCACGTTGTTAGTGATGAATACGTGAGGGATTAGAGGAACGGATCAAACTTACAGATTGCGAGGATAGTAATTAAAACCGTCCCCGAAATCACACACGCTATCATCTTTCCTCGTGCAGCTGATCCGCGGATATACACAGCGGTGGTGTGTGTGCCTCGCTCTTCTCTTCTGCGTACCCATCCGTTTGATCCATTTGATCCAGATCGTTCAGTGCGGTGGCGATGGTGGTGGTAGTGCTTTCTCCGCTTGTGGTGCTTCCGGCGTTTGTGTCGGCGGCCGTTTATTTCATCGGCGAGTTGCTGAATCTCGGGGTCTGCAAAACCATCTTGCTGATGACTGCTTCCAGGCAACGGGACGTCCGCTGGGTGACGGGCAGAGTAGACAGTGGTTGGTTCCTGGTGGTCTTGCGGTGGTGCGATGGCGCCGATGTAGGACCCTGCGGTATGATGTGCATGGAGAGGAGATCTGGAATCGTGAGATTCACGATGTGTGGTGTCGGCATCGAGGTTGGGCTGTTGCTGGCGGTTCCAGAAGCCTAGAAATGGTGTTTTAGGTGTGTTGATGTTGGTATTGTTGTTGAGGGCCGGCGACTGCGAGTATATCGACGATCCGTTGACAATTCCCCTCACGTTATTTCGGAATGCGCTGAACCGCGACGGATTCTGTGTTGCAGGCGTCCTTAAAGAGGCCTCGAGGTCCTGATCCTGATCTGGTCGTGGTGACCAAGCGAAAAGTGGTGACCGAAACATGGTGAGATCCGTATATAGCGCGATTTGCTTGGTCAAGTCCAGAAATACACACTTACAAGACCCCCAGGTGCTATCTTGGGCGTATGTGTATTCCTTATAGTGGGCGCGTCCTCGGTGCTAAATGCGTCCTTTCGCGTTGATGTCCCTTGACAACCCCAATGGCGAATGAGAGGGCTATGCTCCTGTTCATGCAGGAACACCTTGTGGCGGGACTGTGACAGGATAGAGAATGTGGAGTAATCGAACAATGAATGGATCCTCGCCCTTGCCCAAGACCCTTCTAGTGTTTGCAGTATGTCCAGTGAAGAACTGTTGGCTATACCTCTTGTTTTCGAGAAAGAATCGAAACCAGAAACCCAAAACTCAGAGCGACAGTATTGGAAAAAAAGACTTGGTTGGAATAAAAAAGGGACCAGGACGGCTATCCAGAGCGCACCTAGGCCAAACGAGCGCAAAAGAACGAAAAGAAGCGAAACAAGCCGGAGCACAGCAACCGCTACCTCTATTACCAATGACTTAAAGGAAAGAAGGTGAACGACAAACAACAACAAGAGGTTGAAAGGGAAAAGGGAACCGTCACAAGGTCGCACCAGGGAGTGGACATGGGGGGCGCGGCATCCAAGAACCAGGCTGGTCATCATAACGCGAGAAAGCATTGAACGCCATGCGTTTCCGCGACGAGTGGCGTATCAGACTTTGATCGCTGTGAGGGTGAAACACGACGTCCAGCGATCCTAGGCTGTGTCACGGACCGCGTTCGCGTGCATCAGATCTGGATGTCTGGCTAATTGTGGCCTGTAGTTGTTGACCGGAAGAAGGGTGCGGGTAGCAAAATGGCGAGGCCGGATGCGCGCTGGTTGGCTGAGATAAAAACAACTTGAAACGTCTACCCCAATCAGGAACGTATAGCTCACCAACTAAGCGGTTACTATTTATGTGCAACGCGACATCATATAGCAGCATAAAGATGCATAACATTCAAATCTCCATCTTTGTTGATTTGTGTCTAACTCTGCTATTGACAGTGATGCCATGACACTGTTCAAAAATTCCGTCTCGTCGACACGTCTTTCTGTTGTTCCTCTCGCTTCCTTGCGGTTATTGAAGACTGTTGTTACATGCGACCTCCCAACCCTGTCAAACGTCGCACCGGCGTATCCAGTCCTATACATAAACAACGCCCTTGTGACGTACCGTGGGGCCGGAAGTCCAACTCGGGCCTTTCTCCACAGCTTTCATCCCGGGGATTTTAATCTCGAAGCAAATTCGCGTAGCCAAGTTGCTTCACCTCCACATTCACTTGCCTAGCTCACCTACCATGAGCTTGCGATCCGAGGATGCGGAGAGCACTAGGATTGCCAAGTCAGCTTCGTGCTTCGTATTGAGGGGTGAAGGGTGTCGAAACGCTTGTTCAAGAGGAGTTTATGCAGTGAAATGTCCTCCTCGCCGCCTCAAGCGCTGAGCGAAGAGGATGTGAGAAAGCTTGGAAAAGCCTCTCCGCAGAGCCTTCCCGCTTTGATCGCCATAGGGCTGGGATGATGAAGCGTAGCGTGGGGTCTAGAACAGATACTTGGGCGAAAGCGAATGCGAAAGAAAGTCTGATGCACTTACAGATTGGTTCACCGAGCGGGTGGAACCGCACATCGTTGACAGCACCTCGATGGCCAGGAAGCTTGTTCAACAGCTTTCCTGTCCGCGTCTCCCAGACGGCTACGCTCTGGTCCCCGCTCCCAGCAGCAATCTTCTCTCCCTTGGAGTCCCAGCTCGCCTTCAGGAGGTTGCGCTCTTGGCCGGTTGGGGCTCCGTCGTATGTCTGAATGCGCCTGTCTGCAGGCGCAAATGGTCTCACATCCCATGTCCTGACAGTCGAGTCGTGTGCGTTTGATAGGAGAGTTTGATTGTCAGGAGACAATTGGAGCGAGGTGACGGTATCCGTGTGACCCAGCAGCGTGTAGGTGACGGCCTGTTTCCGTAGATCCCAGACCTTGATGTCGTTGTCGATGCCTCCGGTGAAGAGCTCGTTGCCAGCTTCTGCCAAGCATATGGCGGTTATGGGGAAGTCGGTGGGGATGAATGTCACGGCGTCTTTGGTTCTCGTGTCCCAGATCTGGAAGAGTCAGAAATGCTCGACGAGTATATGTTGATGCACTCACGCCGATGTAGCCGTCGTCTGAGCCGCTCACGAGCATCTCCTCACCACGCTTGCTCACGTCCATGCAGTTGATGACCTCTTCGTGCCCGGGGTGTCTTCGTATCCTCTCTCCCGTCTCGACGTCCCAACTGGCTAGGTGCATATCGGCCGAGGCGGAAAAGAGGACCTTGGAGTCGCGCGACCAATGCAGATCAAGCACCGCTTGCTTGTGTCCTGTCAGAATACCGTAGTTTTCGCATGATGCAGAGCTGCGCCAGAGTAGTATGGATCGGTCCATGGAACCGGACGCTATGTACTGTCCCGTCGGATCGAATCGCGCTGCGAAGACTTCGCCAGAATGGCCCGTCAATTCCATAACCGGCGACTGCAGCGCGCTGGTACGCGACCCCTACAGCACCTGTCAGCACGTCGACATCTTCAGCTTGGTACTCTATCATAAGTCCTTGGTTGTCACATACCGCTTGTATAAGCGCGCCATTTGCGCCAGAGCCATTCACTTTGGCTACCGCCGAGCTCGCAAGGTTCGCGTCCGACTTTGTGCGCTTGACCAGTTGGCTGGTACCAAAGGCTTCATTGGCGGGTCGCTTTTCTCTCGACATGGCGATGGAGGGGTGCTTGGTTCGCTATCTTGGCGGGCGGTGTGGATTGTTGCGCTGTGGTTGCAGGCGAGTTGCAGCTGGTAAACTTTCAGGCAAGGCAGATGCGCGCTAACGCCCGCCCGTACCAGGAACGCTCCTCCGCAGTCCGCATGCTCCCCGACGCCGACAACACGACTTGATATCACACTCCTACACCAAATACCCGTGACATCACACTCCTACACAAAATACCCGTGACTCTCTAGCACATCCACATGGCTTCATCGACCAAAGCGGCCCGCATGGGCGAGGAGTGAGCTCCAGGCGTCTAGTAGTTGCTTCAACATGTGCTAATAGATGTCAGAGTGTGGAAGTAAGTCTCGCATACGACTGGCCTGGGCGACTGCATCTGACAACCCAAGGACACGAGTAGACAAGGTCAGCGCCGAGCTCGTCACCCTCACATACGGCACCATTGTCGCCCAACTATGCAAGGACTACGAATACAACTACCCCGACGTCAACAAGCAACTCGAGCGCATGGGCTACAACATCGGCATACGGCTGATTGAAGACTTCCTGGCCAAGTCAAGCGCACCTGCCTGCACCAACTTCAGAGAGGTCTCTGAGATGATCTCAAAGGTAGGCCCGACGAGCCGCATATACTTTCACCGCAAGCTGACGTACCGGCTATAGGTTGGCTTCAAGATCTTCCTCAACATTACACCGACAATCACCAATTGGTCGAGCGACAACAAGCAGTTCTCCCTCATCTTTGAAGAGAACCCACTTGCCGACTTTGTGGAACTGCCCGACGATGGCCGCGCGCAAGATGAGCTCTGGTTCTCCAACATCCTGGTCGGCGTACTGCGGGGTGCACTAGAGATGGTATGTAAAGAGCGTGTCTGGATGGTTTATACATATAGTATGCTGATATCGGCCAGGTACACATGCAGGTCGAGGCGCACTTTGTCAGTGACGTTCTCCGAGGCAATGACACAACTGAGATGCGGATAACGTTGATCCGCTTTATTGACGACGAGATGCCACCGGACGATGAGTAGAACAAGGTTGCGCAACGAGAATGCAAATCCGTTGTTTCGTGCTGAACATGTAGGGGTGCGCGGAATGCATCATCTGCCTGGAATTGCACTCTGTGATTGTGTTGGTAGAATCGGGACAGACGCCCGGCGAACTCACTGCACAAGACTAGGTAGAGTGCACTATTGAGATGGCCATTGAAGCCAATGAGAAGGCAATTGCACAATGGCGCAATTGCACTACCACTGATGATTGTAGACGGAGTCTGAAGCTACAAGGTGCATTAGTCTTTCCTCGCCCCTTAATTTTAACGTAATGTCGACGGAAAATCACACCCAACAACCAATTCATGTGAGTACGTCTACGGGTACAGGTATAGGATTGCTACGGCTCTGCGTCGTGGACATGTGTGTCGAGTTCGCGTTACATGTGCCCCACCTACCTCCTAAATACGCAGGCACAGGTGCTGGAGTGCTGTCATGCGATCACGATACAACCCATCTACCATGTCTGACGTCTTGACTTGCTTGATGCGGAATGAAAAACAAAATCCAACCACAGTTGCGATGAGGGCGTGATGGAGCGCGATAGGAGGCTGGAGCATACGAGTCTAATAATACCGAAATCACGTGGGCGACTTGGCGCAGCTCACGAGCGGCCGCACGCTTCCCCTCGATCTGAATCACTTTCAACTTCGCACAACCTTGCGACAATCCATCTGTGCGGCTGATCCAGACGCGCCCTCTTGCGCCGGCACATCTCCATCGTTGTTGTTGTTGTCGTTGTCGTGACGAGATCTCTTGGCAGCCTCCGTGCAGCGCGCCGCTGAGGTCCCTCTTGTGAAGTCCTTCCTTCACGCTAACCCCCGACCCATACCGTGCATCAGCCGCCGCCTTTTCATCGCGACACCAGCGTCGCTACCCTTTCTCGGCAACCTTCATCCCACCCGGCTGCCCATCTCGCGCGACATCACCGGCCCTCGTCGTCCAGCACATCGCGTCCTTGGCACGACGCTCCGCTCCGACTCCCAGCCCGTGGCGACGACGTCCCATGCTGTTGTAGTCGGCCCATCCAGCACTGAGGTGCACGACACAGCGCGTCTATTGCTACCACCGCGCACCTATCGCTAACTCCCCACCCACCCATCGCGCCTGCCCAACCCAGCAGCACACGACGCCGCGATGCAGAACCAGCAAATGGCCCAGATGCAGGCGCAGATGAATGCGAATGGCTCCGTCAACGGCACCCCCGTCATGGGCAACATGGCGCAACCCAAACGCATGGGCAACAACGACCCGGTTGAAAAGCTCAACACGTACATCTACGACTACTTCCTGCGGAACAGGCACCACGCCCTCGCGCGCGCCATGCTCGATGGCGACCTGAAGATGTCCACCGAGAAGCCGAGCCCCAACAAGTCCAATGTAGCCAGCGACATCGACATGCCCGACGACATGCCCCTGCCCGCACTGCCTGCAGGCCAGGTCGCCGACAACTCCTTCCTGCTCGACTGGTGGGTCCAGTTCTGGGACATTTTCGCCGCCGCCAGAGGTCCCAACGGCGGCCCCAAGAATGCCGTCCAATATCTCGGCCACAACCGGGTACGTACAAACAGTTCCCCGTCAATCGAACAAGACTGACGACTAGACAGAATCTTGGCCAAATGCAGAACGAGCAGCGAAACCAGCGCTTGATGATGGCCAACAACCCCATGGCCAACGCGCAGTACATGATGGCCCGGAACGGTGGCATGACCAACGGCAAGCCCACTGAACTCCAGCGGACAGCACACATGAACAACCGCCCGTACGTAGTATCTGAAGCATCGCGCCGTCTATACCCCCTTAGCTAACCGCAGCAGAACCGGCAACCCCATGGCGGGCATGCAGTCCATGAAGAACCCCAACATGATTCAGATGCAACGAGACGGCTCCAACATGGACATGAACGGCAACCGCCCCAACTCGCCCGGGTCCAACGAAAATGCCCCTTCTCCAAACAAGCGCCCCCGCGTCGAAGGTACGTCATCTGTCACACCCACGACGAGGGCACAAGCTAATCAAGACCGGCCCACAGGTGGTATGAATGCTGGTAACATGCCCAACAACCAGTTCAATGAATTCATGCCGCAAGGCCCAGGTGCGCAGCAGAAGAACATCGAGGTATATGCCCAAAGTCTGGCCCATCAACACAGAGTGGCAATGAGTAACACTTCCTCCCCCCAGGGTATCAACTCTGGCGTCCAAGGCTCTCCAATGGCCCAGTCCGGCCTCGACGGTCAAGACCTCACCTTCGCTGGCAACGGCCCGCGGCCCGGCAGCATGCCCACCAATCCTCCAGGCGCACCCCAGCAGGGCAACCATGCGCTGCAGGACTACCAGATGCAACTCATGTTGCTTGAGCAGCAGAACAAGAAGCGGTTACTCATGGCTCGGCAAGAGCAAGACAACCAATCTGGACATCCTCAGCAAGGCGTCATTGGCGCTCCAGGCTTTGGCGCTGCCATGTCGCCGCAAGGTAGCAGAGCTGGTGGCCCATCGCCTAACCCTGCCGACCAAATGAAGCGAGGTACACCAAAGCTCGGCCAGCAGAATTTACCCGGCTCACCTATGCCAGAGGGAATTATGGGTCAGCAACGTGGATCACCCGCACCCAACATGAACTTCGACCCCACTCTAGCACCCCCAGGAATGCCTCCGCAATTCTACCCCCAGAACATGGGCCCGGGCCCCAACGGCAACCCCATGATGCGGCCTCCAAGCTCACACCCGAATGGCGGTCCCCAGTTCAACGGACAACCCATGACGCAGGAGCAAATGCAAGCCATGCGCAATGGCCAGATGGCCCAGAATGGTGGTTGGCGTGGCGGGCCCCAACCAGGCATGATGGGCCCTGGCGGCCAGCAGATGGGCGGACCCATGGGCCAAAACCCTCAGCAGCGGCAACAAATGCCGCCTCCTCCAGCGCCCACGAACGAACAGCCACGACCCGAACCATCTCCATCAGTGTCTAATCAGGCACCACCGACGCCGAACCAAGGAAACAAGGCCAATCCCAAGAAGAAGGTAACCAAAGACAATAAGGTAAAGTCTCGCGCTTCCCCCCGCGCACTCTACCCCCTCGAGCAACGTTGATATTGATTTTAGAAGCCCGCAAATAAAAAGGGTAACGCAGGTGCTACTCCGGCTACATCGAACGGCGAAGAACCACCGACACCGACCTCATCGACTCCCGTCGCGCCCATCACGCCCGTACACAAGCAATCCTTCAACCAAGGACAAAACGGCGGGCCCCAGCAACCCGTGCAACCTCAGCCTCCCTCCGACCAACCCATGGATAACGGTGGTCCCCCATTTGGCAACATTGACGGTGACGTAAGTGACAGGTCCGCAATGAGTAAAGGGATGCTTTTTGCTAATGAAACATATAGCCCAACGGTATCGATCTCGCCTTTAACTTTGGCGATGACGCTGGTGCGCTCGAAAACTTTGACTTTGACTCATTTTTGCATACGGGAAATGACAATGACGCTTTTGGCAATCTGGTCAGCGACTTTGATTTCCCGAACGCGGTCGATGCATAGCGCACTTGGAAAATCCAAGTGTTCGATTGCCCTTTCGCTTAGTCGATCGGTCGGCGCCCTGTTGGTGGTTGGCCTTTTGTTGTGGTGGAACAAAAACAAAATCCTGTTTTCATATACCCGTGTTGTCTCTTACCAAAGACCACCACCCTACATCGATCGCTTTCTCATCTCTTCTCTCTTATTGGAGCATACGGGGCTTAGGGCTTAAGGGCTTAAGGGGATTTAGTCTTCGGGCGGTTCGTTCTAAACCCTTTCTCTGTTCGTCATATGGGCGTTATTATCTGTTGGCGTCTTGCTTGCTATGTTCTGCCGCTTACGTACGGAACTTACCTTGCTTATGCTATCTATGTTTGTTTGGCCTCTTCTGGCCATTTAGCTTTTCTCCTCACATATCGCTACCTACTACCACAATACTCTATTTCCTTGTCTTGTTCGAATTTGCTTTCTTGCTGCTGCTGCTGCCTTTGTTATGTTTGCACTACAACAACGCATCTTTTTTTTTTCTCTTTCTCTTCTTCTTCTTCTCTTGCATCCATTCGCTATCTACGGCTGTCTACACTATGTGTAGTGGTAGACGTCCTTTACCTTTTTTTTCTTTCGTGGGTGTGGGTGTGTTTTGCTTATAGTTTGTCGTTGTTGTTGTTTCTCGATGTTCATGTTCATGTTCATGATCATGGACGTTTTGGACGTGGAAAGTTGGAAAGAGAACGAGAAGAGGAAGGAAGGAAGACTGATGTAGCCGTGGAAAGTGTGCTAGGGGAAGGGACGAGTGGAGGAGAAGGGGGTGAGAGGGTTCGTTTAGAAAAACCCGTTGCTATACCATTAAATTTTTCTTTTATCTTGTTTCGATGGCGATTGGAGGGAGGGAGAGGGAGACGAAGATGTGTGGGAGAGAGGGAGAGCGAGGCGAGAATCAGTGGTCAGCTTTTATATATATCATTCGAGATGACTTAATGCCAGATATAAGTTCTTTTCTTTCTCTTTTTTTTTTCTTTTTGAGATATCTTAGTCTCACACGCATGCTTGTATCGAGTGATGGAATGATGTGTGAAATCAATATGATTCTTGGTATGAATCTATGTGAGTGAGGATTATCATGTTCCTTCTCTGATGGCCTTATGGATTTACACTGACATCGCACTTTGACGTTGAATGCGGATAGGTCCAAGTAATATAAAAAAAATCGGCCGAGGGGTATAATAGCACGAGAGGAATTAGAGTATTCAGTGCAGATGGTTTCCTACTTGAGGTGGATGGTGATTGGCCTTCGTATTCAACATGTGGATAGCAAGAGACAGGAACTCGCTAATGTCACAGGTTCGGCCGTAGCGGAGAATATCCTTCCCCCGGACATCCCACCCTGTCTCGTCAGGTACACTACGTGTCTGATGTGGAGAACGTCTGGGTCTAGTTTCAGTACATGTCACATGCTCTCTAGAACTTGCACCTGCATTGTCGATCGCACACGTGATGTGATGGACTCATGCCGGTCGAAACCACGAACCTCGGTCACCCTTGCTCCGAACCGAGTATTTGGTACAAAGGCATGTATTCCGAGAACCCCCTTTCGGTTCCGCTTTGAGAACACATTAGGATGCGGTGAGGAGTAGTCTTTTTGTGAGCAGGCTGAAAGTGAGTGTCAAGTTTCATTCATTGCTCCCTCCTAGCCTGTGAGCACCGTCGGAATACCGACGTAATCTATATACGGTACTTTGAGCAATCTATGTATACATTCTATTGGTGACCAGGACCAATACTTCGTGACCCTTATAACCCAAGGAGAGTCGTTCAACCATCAACCATACCAACTCATTAATATGAGCCATAACCCATAACCCGTGACCCGTAATGCATAGCCCATCGTCCAATCCATCATGCCCCATTATACTCCATCAAATTCCTCAGCACACCAAGCTCGTCCCTCAACTCCGCTCACTCACGGTCGACAGCCTGTGAAGCCAGTTTGAATACTTACCCGGCCGTCTAGTAAGTATTCTCACCCCTCCCCCCAAACCCCTGACCCTCAAGTGCCTTCTTCTTCCTAATCTGATGAATACTGGCTACCGTCGGGATCGTCCTAGTCCCATCATTGCTAACCAACCCACCAACAGGCCCCCTCTGTGCTTCCAGGTCTGGTTCTTGAGATCCCTCCCTAACCTTTTCAATCTCCTCTTTGACCTCCTGGTCCTTGTCGTCGTCATCCTGACCGGGGTTCGCGACCTCGTATTCGAGGATCTTGATGAATTGGTAGAAGACAACGGCAATGATAGCGCCGACTGCGGGGCCCACCCAGTAGATCCAGTGTTCCGTGTCGAAGACGCCAGTTACGACGCAGGGGCCGAAGGAGCGGGCAGGATTGAGAGAGCCGCCGGTGTAGTAGACGCCGACTAGCTCTGCGATGAAGAGGGCGAGGCCGATGCCGACAGGGGCTATAAAGGTGGCTGGTGGGGGAGTTAGTTATTTGGGTTGGACGAGCAGAAGGTATGAAGGAAAGACATACCTTTGTGTTTCTCCTTTGCCAACATGAAGATGGTAAAGACCAGCTCTGCTGTAAGCAGTGCCTCAATCAATACGCCCTGCGCCAGACTGGTCCCCTCACCAAGTGTAGTCCGAACATTAAAATCCGTAGGGAACAAGACACTGACGATGTAACTGGAAAAGATACTTCCCGTGATCTGCGCTGCAAGTAGCAAGAAGGCGCGGACGGGTGACAGAGCGCGACAGAGTAGCATGGCGAATGTAACGGCCGGGTTGAATAAACCACCACTGATACGGAAGAACACCCAGACATTTACCATGAGGGAGAAGGCGAAGACGAGGGCAATATAGAGGAGGACGATGGGGGAGAAACCGGCGGCTTCGTTGGTTGTCGTGTTCTGATCTGGGTTTGCTGAGGAGTCGATGTTGGCGACTTGGGTGCCGGAGAAGGCGAAGAAGAGGAACATGGTTGTTCCTACAAATTCTCCTACGAAAGCGACAAAGTCTTCGACGGAATGTGTTAGCGACGTAGAGGAACGAGTAAGGTGGAGATTACTTACGGTTCTTTGCATTACTTCCCATCCAGACGGCCCAGGGCAGCCTCATCACAGCCTTCGCTGATGGGTACTCTGGCGGTCCCTTGTTTCCTCCACTTCCGGTACCCGGCATAGGAGGGCGGCGTGGAGAGTAATCCGTCTGCTCGGGGTAGTACATTTCATAGTTTGGCTTACCCGGTGTATCCGAGTATTGGGGCTGCATGTTTGCGTCGACACTATTCCTTGGTATCGGTCCATATCTGGAGTTTTGCTCGACGTAGTTGCGGTAGGCCATAGGAGGGCCTTGAGTGCGACGGTTCGACCGACGACGGTACATTTGAGGGTTGTAATCTTCCTCTTCATAGTCGTCTTCTATGTATGGACCACGATGAGTGGTAGGGGTGTAGGGAACATTCTGAGATGGTCGTCGAGGACGATTAGGTGCCCACTGGTCATTGGGGTCACTTTGACCTCCTATTCTCCGAGCATTGGACGGCATTGACCTCAGGGGAAGGTCACTCTGTTGCTGCTGCTGTTGCTGGGGCAGACTCTGATCAGACTCCATATGGTAGTCGATATGTGCTGGGTGGGGTTGTGCTGGTAGTCGTAACAACTCTTGCCTTGAGTCACTGGATGCTCGCGTTGGTGGCATAACAGGGGATTCCATTATCGTACCATCTTGCAGTGTCTGGCCATAGTACTGAGGCTGCTGGTTGTTTTGTTGCGCCATGTAGGCGAATTGAGTGATGGTAACTGCTAGACTGATCGATGAAGGTTTGACAAGAAGGTGAGAGCGTTGGAGAGGTGAAAGAGTTGTAATAGAGCGTTTGAAATAGTGACCACGCTTGTATGGCTAGCTGGATAGTGATGGTGTTTGGTAGCAGTTTAGTATAGTGTAGATCAACGCTCAAAGTTATGCGTCGTTGTGCTGAGCGGTCAACGAGACCATATATGCTCGCTGGCCAAGGCTATAGCGAAGACCCTGAATAGACCCATCACCCGCCTCTCGTCATGCCTAATTTGGTCCAGTGTCGTCTGTCCGTAGTCTTCTCGGCGTGATATCAGCCCGTGCATTTGCTTCATTCGTTGATGGGAGCAACGGGTGGGTTCCATATCCAGGGTTTCGCTCATCGAGGCCAGAACGACGCTTACAATGACGTATCTTCGTTGTCCCTTGATACAAAAATGGGCGGGATGCACTTAGTCGTAGCATGGGGTATCTTGTAAAAGAAGCATGCATTGCCTAGTGGGGGCAAACAGGAGTTTGTCAGGAGGTTGAAACCAGCCGTTGTCCGTAGGGATGGCGATGGCCGGCAAATGAAGAGGCTGCATGATCTTGAAAGTTCTTGCAAGTTACTCGAGAGTTCACAAGGTAGTCGCTTGTAGTTGTGATCGCAACCGGGATGTTCGTGGTAGGCTATCGGTTATCTTGTATGGGTGCTAGCGGGATCCCTGCCGCAATGCAGAATCACAACCCCAGTACCTGTTTCGCCAGCAAAAGTAAAACGCCTAGCTGCGTGGACACGAGAGGCGTTTGAAATGGGCTAATAATGACGAAAACCTGGAAGCCTGGGCAATAAGGCATTCATAGAGTCGCGATAGTTGTTGAGCAAAGGGAGTGAAGTTCTATTCGACACCGCGAGCGTCGTTCGAAATGACTAATTTCACGATCGACAATACCGTCGTCTCGGTTTCGCAGGGTAGCAAAGTATCCTGCATGTCGGTGCAACGGAGGTACGTATTCTTTTCTCCGTCCGCGCGATGGCTGTCTTTGTGTGAGGCTGCGTAAGCACTACGCCGTATATTCTAGATACTGGAGGCTGGAGGGGCTAGTCGGAATACGAAGCTGTGTGTTGTCGTCAGATCCTTCGCGGCAGAAAAGCAAAACGGGAAATATCGAGTTGTGATCCAGCCTCGTGCGGGGCGGTGGCTGTATTGATCTGGGTTGTATCCATGTAGTGGATCTCCGGATCTTCGATGAGCTGACGTTGTAAGAGGCCGAGAAAGAACCTATTCACACAATGACGCGCTTCCGCGAGATACCGAATTCTCCCGTGGCCATTCCGTACTACCTCGCTCGCTGTGGAGTGGAATGCGACGATGTACAGATGCAGTGCCACAGAGATGATTACTTTGTGATGTCCTTCTCACGGTGAGTAACAGCTGTAAGTGTTGAGGTGGGTCATCCACGTCGTTTGCTGGGGAGCCCTACGACTGTGCAGACCCATGCTCTATTTGACACGAACAAGGACGATATGAAGAAGCGAGTACGAAAGAACGCAGGCGTCTGACGAAGAATCAGGTACGTCAATTGCGAAGTTCATGTGTGTTTGACATGTTTATTGTCTATCATAGCAAGTTATCGACGGATGGGTCGGCCCGCGTTATTCGTCCGGAGCATGGCGAAGCGCTCACTTTTGCTCGCCCTGGCCTGAGCGCTCAGACTCAGCAATGACATCGTCGCTGCATTGTTGTTAGTGTTGACATTCTCCATCTGGCCAAGTCCTAGGTATACTGACATGTGCTTGTCCAAGTCCTCCATGTGCTGCCTTTGCGCCTTGAGCTTCTCCTTGATTGCCATGAGCCTGTTTGTTGTCAGAAAAATGTACTAGGTCTTTACTCCGTCTGAAAGATGTACGTACTTGGCCTTCTCTTCTTGGCGAATGAAGAGCTCCTCGCTAGCAGACTCGCGCTTGGTGAAGGCGTCACTAATAGTTGAGTCAGTTGAGCTGCTTGGAACTGACGATCTGAATCTTAGCCTCGACTTACCCGCCAGCGGATCCGGTAGGCCTTGAGGATCCTGAGCCGGTAGCTCCCTCTGCCATTCGGAGGGCAGATGCGGAGAAGTAACGGGGAGCGGCAATTGAGCGCGCGCTCTTGATGATGGATGTGCGAAGCATTGTTGCGTTTGGTAGAGAGATTTGGGTTGAGTACTGAGAGGGTGTTGTGTGGTTATATGCAATCGGTATGCTGAGGTGGAGTGATGGCTTGAAGAACATGGAGCTTGGACGTGCATGTGCGTCATCGCCCGGTTCTCACGTGACGTCGAAGGGTCTCAACACCGTTGCCTGGTCCACTCGATAGTTTGGTACACACGAGACAGACGTACGAAAGTCGAACTTGTTCTTGTTCCACGTCTGTTCAGATCAGGCAAGGGGGTTGATTGACAGACGGTATGCTTCAATGCGGCCCATGGGGGTTTGGATGCACATGATATTTCATTGCTCAAAGCACAACAGCAAGTGCCATGAGAGACTTAGGGGCTAACATTAGTACATGTTATGCAACATCACGGTCTTGATCTTAACGCGATTGGAAAGCTACACTGTGTCTGCCCGCCCAGAAAACGCCCGGGACGTTCAGAACAGAAGAGTCATGGTACCCACTGCCTGATCAGAGCCAATGCCGGCTCTACAAAAGCAAACGTGATGCCCAATCCTCGTGGTGAAGGCTGGTCCTTGTAGCTGTCATGGAAGGGGTGTACTGCGGGGCATGCCGTTCAGGGACTCATGGAGGCAACACCCCCAAGGCGGCTCTACAAGCCTGGAAATAATGGCAGGCACTATGCAAGTGAGGATTTGGCCGCTGAGGCGGTGACGGGCGCTGCTCGCCTGTCAGAACATAAGGTCGCGCCTGTTCTGGGCTGGGCCGTGTGAAACCAAGGATAGGCAGGCGTGATCGCCGCCAAGACGAGTCGGGTTCTCTCCCTCTCAAGTCCCCTCCTCTGATAACTCAACCACAAGCCGCCTTCGACCAAAACACTTGCACTCCGCTTCTCGTAAACAACACACACCCCGCCTCTAACAACCTACGCTTCTGCACACTCCCTCCCCTGTACCAACTTTTCTCTTCGTAAGTGCTCCACCGCATTCCGTCACTGCCCAAGAATCCGCGGACAGCTGCAATTTGCGCCTTGGACTGCGGTAAACAACGCTCGTCGTTCCCATCAGCATAGCCGGCTATCGAGACCGCCCCTCGCTCAAACCCCCTGGCCGCTGTTGTTGAGGGTGTCGTGGATCGGCGCTCTTTTCGGAGACCCGTGATAGCTCAAGCCGCCCCTCTTCGCGCATCTGCCCTGTTGCCAGGTGTAAAGGCTACGCAAGCAATTGCTGGGCTCCACTTGCCGCATTCTCCGACTTCTCAACACACGCAGCAAAACAATCGACAACGGCAGAGACAGCGAAACGGCATTTT
>Ga0265797_10000941_pt1 | contig 52471 bp, 51 predicted proteins | sample P2T30metagenome_FD_192433 | JGI IMG/M metagenome (GOLD analysis project Ga0265797, IMG submission 192433) | Plant litter microbial communities from East Loma Ridge, Irvine, California - P2 T30 | ecosystem: Environmental > Terrestrial > Plant litter > Unclassified | place: USA: California...
TGGGGTGGCGGAAGAGCTCACGTGTGCGGCTGGCGTCATGCGAAAACCGATGCTGCGGTGTGTACATGGGCCGACGGTGTACTCGGATTGAGGTAGCCTGAGTTCCGTGGACACTTCCATTTGATAAAACTTGTCAAAGGCTTGCCGATGGACGGGTCCGCTGCGCTGACATCCCGACCTGAACTAGGAATTTTCGTCGCTTGCGTCCTGAGGACGTCGGCAAACTGAATAGAGCGCGTTAACCCATGAAGCCAAACGGATATTCATAAATAAATCGGGAAGCGCCCGTTGGCCGCTAACTGCGCAAAGCGGCCGTGATCGAGCGGCGAGCGAGACTAGCGTGTCCTCCAGCCGTTCGCCATATTGGTAAATCTGGCTACTTACGGTTGCGTGACCTCGACACCGTGTTCGAAAAAGTAATGACCGGATACGCGATCACCCCAGCAGATGAAGAATTTGCCATGTGGTAGTCCATCTAGGAAGTATCCGCTCCAGTCAACAATAAGATCCGACGCGGTAGCGAAACCAGTGTAGGGTTGCCCCCGCTGGCGTGCGAACTTCGGCAGTACCTTTCCGGCTTCGACTTCAAAACTTATCTGATTTATGGTCGTCATGGCTGTGTGCCTAAAGGACGGTAGTAGCCGCTCGCTCTAATGATGACTGCTTTGGCCGAACCTGGCCGTTCAGGTCAGCATAGCAGGTTGACATGCTGAAAATCCAACTGTGGCCGCGACAGGCCGGAATCGACCCACTGCGGACGTTAACGGTGAGAGACGATCTTGCAGGGCCTGACCCATCTCGACTATGCTGCGGAGATGAATCCAGATATCCACCCCGAAGCAGCCGTCGCGCCAGGCTATCTCGCCAACCATGCTGCACGCGTTTTCAATCGTGCGGTCGACGCAGGCCTGCGCGCACACGGCCTCACACTTGCGCTGATAGGACCTCTTCTACTGCTATCGTGGAAAGGACCAATGTTACAGCGGGATTTAGTAACCGCATCGGCCGTCAAGCAGCCGGCAATGGCAGCATTGCTGGATAAACTTGAAAGCATGGCCCTTGTCGAACGTACAGTCCTGATGGCCGACAAGCGTGCAGCAACGGTCAGCTTGACTGAAACGGGAAATACTGCTGCGGCTATTGGACGACAAGTCTTGCTGAATGTGAACGCCATTGGCCTCGCTGGTTTTTCTGAAGAGGAAGCGGTGGTATTGAACGCAATGTTGCGACGACTCATCGTCGAGCTAGAGAATTTTTCTACGGAAATACATCACACATGATGTAAATGGTATGATTGGACTTTTTAGGAGTCCATATGTCCCGTCGCATTCTCATTACCGGTGCCAGTATTGCCGGCACAACCGCTGCTTGGTGGCTCATTCAACATGGCTTCGAGGTTGATGTCGTCGAACGCGCCCCGTCATTTCGTGACGGCGGACAGAACGTTGACGTACGCGGCAACGCCCGCGAAGTGCTGCGCAGGATGGGACTGGAAGAGCTGGCTTTTGACCACAGCACGCATGAGCGCGGCACCGACTGGGTGGCAGAGGACAACAGCGTGGTCGCCCGCTTCGAAGCTGCCGATTCCGACACCGATCACGGCCCGACCGCCGAACTAGAAATCCGGCGCGGCGATATCGCTCGAATTATTTTTGAAGCCGTGCGGGAGAAAGCCACGTTTCGTTTCGGCGATCGCATTGCGGATGTGGTGCAAACCGGCAATAGCGTGAATGTTACCTTTGCCAGCGGAGGTCAGGATTTCTACGACGTGGTTGTCGTCGCCGAAGGCGTGGGTTCGCACACCCGCGAATTGCTGTTTCCAGGCGAAAACGAACCGCGTTGGATGGACCTGACAATTGCGTATTTTAGCATTCCTAGCCTTCCTGGCGACAGCGCGTATGCCCGTCAATTCAATACTATCGAAGGCCGTGGCGCCACGGTTAAACCCTCGCGTGATGGCAAGCTGGGCGTCTACATGGGTATTCAAAAAAAGCCAGAGGGAGAGAATGACTGGAGCGTCGAACGCCAGCGAAGCTATATCCAGAAACAATTCGCTAACGACGGCTGGGAGTTCCCCCGCATCCTCGCCGCTATGCAGAATGTCGAAGACTTCTATTTCGACGTCCTGCGCCAAGTACACATGGACCGCTGGTCGAACGGCCGTGTTGTGTTGACCGGCGACGCCGCGTGGAGTCCAACCCCGCTATCCGGTATCGGCACCAGCTTGGCCATTGTGGGCGGGTATGTCTTGGCCGGAGAACTGGCAAAAACAGAGGACGTAGCGACCGCGTTAGCCGAGTATGAGCGAGTCATGCGGCCGTTCGTCAAGCAGGGCCAGGACGTGCCAAAGCTCGTCGTGCGTATGCTCTGGCCGCATAGCACAGTCGGCATCACACTTCTGCATGGTGCACTGCGTCTGGCCAGCACACCGATTGTGCGTAGGGTCATCAACAATGGCTTCGCACGCGATTCCAACGCGATTAACTTGCCGGACTACGGTACTAAGGTATTAAAGCTAGAAATTAAAGCGTAAGCAGCTCTGCTGTTCTTCACAGCGCTAAAAAGTGAATGACTGCTTGTGGCCCAGGCTGTGTAAAAACGCGCGATCGGCGTGTTTTTGGGGGTCCCTTTACCATTCCCGACCTCGAGAAAAACCTCGTGGCAAGCGATTTGAGAGGTCGAGTGTCGTCAGGCCGACACCTACTTTGCGTTTTTACACAGCCTGGGCCGAACCCGGTCGTTCGCGTCAGCTTAGCAGGTTACCCGGGATGAAAAGCACTGACCGTTCCGACAGGCCGCTACTGGCCCTGGCTGTGTAAAAACTTAAAAGCTGGCCTTGGCAGTAGAGCTGTACCCGCCGATGCATGTGGCGCGGCCCTTTAAGGTACTCAGAGAGCAGTGTCGCGTTTTTGGGGATACTGATGAGATCAGCAAAACACTCGCTCCAAGGACGCGCTGCAGAGCCAGTAAAAGGGCATACGCCCTGATCGCCTCCATCATGCCAGCGACCCTGAGCAACGACATCAACCGTTTGACGTTATAGGCCAGCACGTGCAGGCTCATTTCGGTCTTCACGCGCTCCAGTCCTTTTATCAGGAGGTGCGTGGCCCCCATCCAGGACTTGATGGTCCCGAATGGATGCTCGACCGAGCAGCGCCGGATCCGCATGGCATCTGGACTCCGTTCAAGCCGCTCTTGCATGTCGTCGAGCACGTCCTGATGCTCCCACCGAGCCACGTCCGTTTACACGACGCTACGTTTTTACACAGCCTGGACCCGAAGCGGACGTACGCCATTTATAAGTTATTGGCTATTGTTCCAGCGATAAGCGCAGGTATAACAGCCATAAAGAACACCACGAACAGGATGTCTTGAATTCGGATATCCCGTCCTTTGCCTAGTTTAGCCCACGCAAAATACAGGATAACGAGAACGAAATTTCCGCACGATGCGGCAATTAACGAGTCAGATAAGTTAGCAATGATGCTAACTACAATCAACCCAAAAAACGGCAACGCTAACGCGGCGACCGGTTTTGAAATGGCAGGCTCGGGCGCCTCATCGAGTGAACTCATTCCGTTCATATGACGGCCCTGCCAAAGAATTCCTACGGCGGCGCCCGTTGCAGCAAGGTATATCAACCAGACAGCGTGTAATGACGGGAATGCGCCCACTAACGCGACACATAGAGACGCGGCTAACGCACAGCAAATCGTAAATCGCCAGGAGTAAGCTAATGCAGCAATTGTAACCAAGGCATCCATAAATCATTCGCTTAGCGCTGCGTGATATTTCAAAGAGCAATAATCAAGAGCTGTGACTATTGCATTTAGGTGAAGCCGACCTCTCAATCATCTTGGCAGGTCGTTAAGGCGGAAGATGCGCATAATATCAGGAATTCAAGGCGGAAGATCCGGGTAATATCAGGAATAATTGCTTTCGAATCAAAACGACCATAATTAACTGGTAGTCAAGCTTCTATATCGTATCTCTCCTATTGGCCGATTGCAGACGTTCGGATAGTTGGTGTACGACCTTGTTAATATCTGTACAAGTCGCCAAAATCTTGATGGATGTAGCTTGTGGGACTTTATCGTTTTATTACGGACGATGTTAGTGGGCCAAACGCGAACTGTCACTGGCTGTGCGGTGGCGGTTGCATCCAGCCGGCGTTCCCATATCTCACGTTAGGTTAGATCCAGTACCTCGACGAGTGGGCGTCGCGGTTTTTGCGGCCTATTCGCAGGCAGGGGATAGCTGACCGCCAGCAGCATCACCGGAATCTCGTTTTCGGCCAGCCCGAACTGCGCCGCCACCGTATCCTGGTCGAAACCGATCATCGGCCCGGCGCCCAGGCCCATCGCATGGGCCGCGAAGATCAGGGTGGCCGCGCTGAACGTTGCGCAGCGCACGGCCTGGTCGCGCTGGCACCACGGTTGCCTTCCGTATAGGCTGGCGGCGCCGCCGACCCACCCATCGACCATCGGCGCCGGCATCACGCCCGCGTCGACGGACGGCGCCAGGTGATCGGGGAGAGTCTGCGCTTCGGCCAACTGGCCGCACACGATGAAGGTGACTGCCACTTCCGTGATCTTGGCCTGGTCCCAGCCGATGGAGCGCAGTCGCGCCCTCGCCTCGAGCGTGCGCACGATGAAGCGCCAGTTCTGCAGATTGAACGACGTCAGCGCGCGGGTGGCCAGGCGCACGAGTTCGGCAATCGGCGCGTCGTCGATCGATCGGGCAGGGTCGAACACGACGGTGGTGCGGCGTTCATCGATGGCGGTGATGATGGGGCGCGTGATAGTGGCACGCCTTTCAGGGCTGGTGATCGGTTCGTTCTGCGCAGCGCCGATAACGCTGAACGTACCGGGCATACCCGCCAGAACAGAATCAGGCAGCACTCAAAATCACCTTTCGACGAAACCGACAGTCCAGCACCGATCCGTATTGATCACCCTGCTATGTATGTTTCCGCACTGAATAGTTTTTAGCGCACTCGTATGCTGGTCGCGTTAACTGGGTAAATACAGTTTGCAGGTCTGCAGACAGCGGCGCCCCACCTTGCCGCTGCCAGCGCGAATCAACATACAACCGGACGCGTCTTGTGGTCGGACGCGCCGGGAACAGGCATCGCAGAATCATGACGGACCATACACAGACGCTTGATGAGGGAATGCCCGGCGCCATTCCAGGAACGAAGAAAAAGCGTAAAGGCCCGCCCTTGTCGGTGGCGGCGTGGAAGCAGTTCGTCAGCGTCGCCAAGCCGTACTGGCTGGGCGATGAACGCAAGCGGGCCTGGCTGATGCTTGGGCTGTTGATCGTTCTGATGCTGGTCGAGACCAAGCTTGCCGTGATGTTGAACAATCAGGCCGGCGAAATGACATCCGCTCTGGCGGGCAGGGATCGCAACCGCTTCTGGAGTTCGGTGCAGGCCTGCCTGATCGTGCTGGCGTTCGCCGTGCCGATCTATGCGTTCTATTACTATATGCGCGACCTGTTCGCGAACCAATGGCGGCGCTGGCTGACGCGCTCTTTCCTCGATGGCTACCTGAATGGCCGCAAATACTACGAACTCGGTTCGAACCGCGAGATCGACAATCCCGACCAGCGCATCAGCGAGGATGTGAACACGTTCACCGGCCGCTCCATCCACTTCATGCTGATCTTCCTGGGCTCGGTGATGCAACTGGTGGCGTTCAGCGCCGTGCTGTGGTCGATCTCGCACGTGCTGGTTGGCGTGCTGGTCGCCTATGCCTTGCTGGGCACGGTGATCGCGCTGTATGTGTTCGGCAATCCGCTGATCCACCTGAATTTCTGGCAGTTGCGGCGCGAAGCCGATTTCCGGTTCAGCCTGATCCGCCTGCGCGAGAATGCCGAATCGATCGCCTTCTATGGCGGCGAGGCGCAGGAGCGCGCGCATATCGACACCAGGTTCAACAAGGTGATCCATAACTTTTCACGCCTGATCAAGAAGCAGCGCGCGCTCAATCTGTTCCAGCGGACGTTCAGCCAGCTCACGCTGGTGCTGCCGTTCGTGATCCTGGCCGATGCGGTGTTGTCGGGGCAGCTGGAGGTGGGGCGTGCGGTCCAGGCGGCCGGCGCATTCACGGCGGTGCTCGCGGCGGTGGGCGTCATCGTTGACAACTTCGAGAGCCTGAGCCGCTTCGTGGCCGGCATCGGGCGCCTGCAAACACTGTCCAGCCATGTGCTGCCTGATCCGCTGGCCAAGAATCCGTGCGACGGCCAGTCGCGCATCACGCGCACGCCTGGCGAGCACCTCGAACTCGAGTCGCTGACCTTGTGCCCGCCGCAGTCCGACCGCGTGCTGATCAAGGACCTGAATCTGACCCTCAAACCAGGCGACGCGCTCTTGATCACCGGCGACAGCGGCTGCGGCAAGAGTTCGCTGTTGCGCGCGATCGCTGGCTTGTGGCACAAGGGCAGCGGGGTGATTCACCATCCGCCGCGCGAGGATTTCTTCTTTCTGCCGCAGCAGCCGTATCTGCAGCCCGGCACGCTGCGCAGCCAGCTGATCTATCCAAGCACGAGCACGTCGCTCAGCGATGCACAACTGACCGACATCCTCGAACAAGTCCACCTGCCGTACCTGGCCGGGCGCGTCGGTGGCCTCGATGCCGTGCTCGACTGGGAAAAGCTGTTGTCCATCGGTGAGCAGCAGCGCCTGGCATTTGGCCGCGTGCTGGTGCATGCGCCGAGCATCGTGATCCTCGACGAAGCAACGAGCGCGCTCGACAGCGCGAATGAATCGGCGCTGTACAAGCGCCTGCGCGACCAAGGCACGACGCTGGTCAGCGTGGCGCACCGCGCCGGCGTGCTGCGTCACCATACCCATGTGCTGTGGCTGACGGGGGAGGGCGCCTGGGAGGTGCACGCCGCCGCCGACTACCAGTTCGATGTGACGGCGCTGCCGCGCGGTCATGCTTCCAGGTCGGCGGCGCAGGCCACGTCTTTCTGCGCTTCCAGCTTGGCCAACCGGTCGGTCAGCGCCGCGCGGATGGAGTCGTAGGCGGTCGAGCCCATCGTGATGCGGCGCGGCGCCGGCGACTGGTCGGCCGAATCGATCATGAACCGCACCATCCGTTCAGGGTCGCCACTGAGCTTGAAACTGCCATCGGCCAGCGCGCGCCGCACCGCGCCCGATGGCGTCGCGTCGTATTCGGCCATGGCCGGTGCCGCATCCAGGCCGGCGGCAAAATTGGTCGGCGTCGGCCCCGGCTCGGCCAGCGTGAATTCGATGCCGAACGGCGCCACCTCCTGCGCGACCGCTTCGACGAACCCTTCGATGCCCCACTTGGTCGCGTGATACACGCTGAAGTTCGGGTACGCGATCTGCCCGCCTTCGGATGACACCTGGATCACGCGGCCGCCGCCCTGCTTGCGCAGCCAGGGCAGGGCGCTGCGAATCAGCTGAATTGACCCGAGCAGGTTGGTGTCGAGCTGGCGCCGCACCTGTTCGCCGGTGAGTTCTTCGGCCGCGCCAAACAAACCATAGGCGGCATTGCTGACGACGACGTCGATCCGTCCCAGCTCGGTAAAGGCGCGCGCCAGCACGGCGTCGATGGCAGCCTCGTCAGTAACGTCCAGCTGCGCCACCCAGAGCTGCTCCGGGTACCGTGATTGCAGTTCGGCCAGCGCCGACGGCGTGCGCAAGGTGGCTGCGACACGGTCGCCGCGCGCCAGCAGTCGTTCAGTCATGATGCGGCCAAAGCCGCTCGAGGTGCCGGTGATGAACCAGGTGCGTTGCATGGTGTTCTCCTGTGAAGTGGAGTCCACATGGCCTCCATGAACAACAGGATAGCGGGATCCTTTGCTGCTATCATCCCCGTAATCTTGCATGCATTAGTGAAGGATCGCCAGCAATGCCCCAGCCCGACCTCGACGACTTGCGCGCCTTTGTCGCCATCGCCAACCGCCGCAGTTTTCGCAAGGCTGCCGATGAGCTCGGCGTATCGCCGTCGACGCTCAGTCACATGATGCGGGTGATGGAAGAAAAGCTCGGCGTGCGCCTGCTCCACCGCACCACGCGCAGCGTCGCGCCGACCGAAGCGGGTGAACACTTCCTGCGCCGCATCGAGCCGGTCTTGCGCGAGCTGAACGCCACGTTCGAGGACGTCAACGGTGTCGGGCAGCAGCCTGGTGGCCTGCTGCGCATCAACACCGCCGAGCCGACCGCGCGCTGGCTGCTGCAGCATGCGGTGCCGGTGTTCGAGGCGAGATACCCGGCCGTCGCGCTCGACCTGTTCGTCGACAATGGTTTGGTCGACATCGTCGCCGGCGGGTTCGATGCCGGCGTGCGCCTGGCCGAGGCAGTCCCGCAAGACATGCACATGGCGCGCTTCGGCGCCCCGGTGCGTTTCATGCCGCTGGCCTCGCCCGCTTACTTGGAAGCTCACGGCGCGCCGGCCGTACCGGACGACCTGCTCGGCCACCGCTGCATCCGCATGCGCATGCAAAGCGGGAAGATCTATCGTTGGGAGTTCGCGCGCCACGGCCAGGCGTTCGCGCTCGACGTGCCGGGCACGCTGGTGCTGAACCAGGTTGGCCTGATGGTCGAGGCGGCCCTGGCCGGGCAGGGCATCGCCTATGTGCCCGACACCAGCGCGCGCGACCACCTGGCGGCCGGGCGCCTGGTGCCGCTGCTGCAGGACTGGTGCGAGCCGTCGACCGAGCTGGCGTTGTACTATCCCGGCCACCGGCATGTACCGGCCGCGCTGCGCGCGTTCATCGCCGTGCTGCAGGAAGTATTTGGGCCGCCGTCCCACCAAAAACCACACGCGCGACGCGGCGCCGACGATAGTGCTTGACCGCTCCACTGACCACGCGGTATTTAATAGCTTCTGGCGCGACCGATCCTGTGACGCGTTGTTCAACCGCGAGCGAACCAATGCGCCGTCATCTCGTCATCCTGCTGCTGTTCGCAATGCCCCTCCAGAGCGCATGGGCGGCCGGCGCTGCCGGTGGCGGCCACGATGAAAAAGGCGCGCATGCGGCCCATCGCGGCCATGAGCATGCGCCATCCGTGAACGGCAACGCCGCCGTCGCGGCCGATGGTCAACCCGTTCACGCCAATGACGGCGACGCTTGCGAGCGCCTGGCGGCCAGCGCGGTCCTGTCATCGCAACCCAATCTTCCTCTGCCCAAGGGCGCGCCGCACATGCGCGGCGAAACGCGGCGCTACGTGTAGGACGTGCCCGGCGCTGATTGCGCCAGCAGAGCGCCCGACCTGCAGCAGAATCCGCACCTGACGCGCGGCCATTCAGTACAGCCCCGGCATGCGCAGCCGCCCGCCGCGCATGGTCCTTTGTCATCGGCGGTATCGATGCGGTGACGACTGCCGGTGCCGGTCGATCGGGCGCAGCGCGTACAGGTGCCAGGGACTCGCAAAATATCCTCCAGTCAACAGAACAATGCCAATTGTCTAGATTGGAAATGGTATAGTTGGACATTTACCAGCAACTTGCCAAAACCAGTCCGAGCTTAGCGAAACACTGTGCGGCGCCACTTTATATTTGAGGATACGACAGATGAGCATGAACGATTATGCGGACCGGATCAGCCAGGCGATTCTTGCAGAAGAATCGGGGATTGGCGCAGAATGGCTCGCCCAGCTGGAATCGATGACGGTTCGCAGCAGCGGCGCGGCGCGCGAGCAGTTGCGCGCGCATTGCCAGCAGCTGCTGAAAGCGTTCGCTGTCGCGACCCGCAGCGGTGAACTCGACAATATCGAGCACCGTTCGTGGGACGAAGTGCGCGACCTGCTCAGCGAAATCTCGGCCACCCGCGCCAAGGCCGGCTCCACCCCGGCCGAAACGGCCACGCTCGTGTTCTCGCTCAAGCAGCCGCTGTTCGCACGCCTGCGCGACGCGTTCGCGGCAGACGCCGATGGCCTCGCCACCGCATCCTGGACCGTCAACACGCTGATCGACAAGCTGGGCCTGTACACCATCGAGGTGTTCCAGAAAACCAAGGACCAGATCATCGTGCGCCAGCAGCAAGAGCTGCTCGAGCTGTCCACGCCGGTGGTCAAGCTGTGGAACGGCATCCTGGCGCTGCCGCTCATCGGCACCCTCGATTCGGCCCGTACCCAGGTGGTGATGGAAAACATCCTGCAAAAGATCGTCGACACCGGCGCCATCATCGCCATCATCGACATCACCGGCGTGCCGACCGTCGACACGCTGGTGGCGCAGCACCTGATGAAGACCATCGCCGCCGCGCGCCTGATGGGCGCCGACTGCATCATCAGCGGCATCCGTCCGCAGATCGCGCAAACCATCGTGCACCTGGGCGTGAACCTGGAAGACGTGATCACCAAGGCCACGCTGGCCGACGCCTTCCTGGTCGCGCTCGAGCGCACCGGCGCGTCGATCATGATCAAGAACGCAGCCTGAGGCGAACGCTATGGAACGTATCCCGATCCTGCGCATGGGCGACCTGTTGCTGGTGACGATCCAGGTCGACATGCACGATCGCCTGGCGATGCAGCTGCAGGATGACCTGACCCAGCGCATCGTGAGCGACAGCGCCAAGGGCGTCCTGATCGACATCTCGGCGCTCGACCTGGTCGACTCCTTCATCGGCCGCATGATCAGCAACACCGCCGCCATGGCGCGCGTGCTCGACGCGCGCACCGTGGTGGTGGGCATGCAGCCGGCGGTGGCGATCACGCTCGTCGAACTCGGATTGACCCTGCACGGCGTGCAGACGGCGCTCAATGTCGAGAAGGGCATGGCCCTGCTCGGAAAGAGCTACCGATAATGGTTGACGCGCAAACCCGGACGGTGCCGTTCGAGACGCCGCTGCTGGAGCATCGCCTCACGCAGCGCACCGGGCGCGTGACCCTGCGCCTGCGCTCGGACGAAGATGTGGTGGGCGTGCGCAAGCAGGTGCGCGAACGCGCCGTGGCGATCGGCCTGTCGCTGGTCGACCAGACCAAGCTGGTGACGGCGGCCAGCGAGCTGGCACGCAATACCATCAAATACGGCGGCGGCGGCGAGGTGCATCTCGATGCCTTCGACGACGGCATGCGCCTTGGCATCGGCCTGTTGTTCGTCGACGCCGGCCAGGGCATCCCCAATATCGAGAACGCACTGCGTGACGGTTTTACCACCGGCGGCGGCCTGGGCCTCGGCCTGGGCGGCTCCAAGCGGCTGGTCGACGAATTCGACATCGACAGCCGTCCGAAGGAGGGCACTGCGGTGCTGATTATCAAATGGAAGCGCTGATCAGTTCCCAGTCGTCGCACTTCGTCTTCAACATCACCCATGCCAGCGATGTCGCGGCCGTGCGCCGCGCCGGCCAGAAGGTGGCAGATTCGCTGGGCTTCAATGAAGTCAAGGCCGGCCAGCTGGCCCTGATCATCACCGAAGCGGCCACCAATATCCTCAAGCACGCCGACGAAGGCGCGATCCACGTCGGTCCGGCGCAGTCGCCGGCCGGCATCGGCGTGGACGTGCTGGCGCTCGACAAGGGCCCCGGCATCGCCGACATCGACAACTGCCTGCTCGATGGCGTCTCGTCGGCCGGCACCGCCGGCACCGGTCTTGGTGCGCTGCTGCGCCTGTCCGACGAATTTGACGTGTACACGAAACGGGGCGAGGGCGCCGCATTCTTCATGCGCCTGTGGCGCGATGCGCCCGCACCGCACCCGCGCGGCGTCGAAGTGGGCGCCTTGTGGACCCCGATCGCCGGCGAAGACGAATGCGGCGACGGTTGGGCCGTCTCGTGCGGCGACGATGGCGCCACCGTGCTGGCATCCGATGGCCTGGGCCATGGTCCGTTTGCGGCTGCCGCCTCGAATGCGGCGATCGATGCGCTGGCGCAGCGCGCGTCGGTCGGCGCCGGCGAGATGGTGCACGCGGCGCACGAGGCGCTGCGCAGCACGCGCGGCGCGGCGCTGGCGGCGGCGCGCATCGATTTCGCGGGCAACGAAATGACCTTTGCCGGCGTGGGCAATATCGCCGCCGTCGTCATCGACGGTGACCGGCGCGCGCTGGTCTCGCACAACGGCATCGTCGGGGCGAACATGCGCAAGGTGCAGGAGTTCGCGGTGCCGTTCCCGGCCGGCGCGCTGTGCATCATGTGCTCGGACGGCATCCAGACCCAGTGGGATCTGAGCAAGTATCCGGGCCTGCACGGCCGCGCGCCGGCGCTGATCGCGGCGGTCTTGATGCGCGACTTCATTCGCGGCCGCGACGACGCGATGGTCGTCGTCGTGCGCCGGGTGGCGGGCCAGCCATGACATCGCAGCGCATCCTCAGCGTTGGCCTGGACAGCGAGCAGGATGTGGTTCTGGTGCGTCAGCGTGCGCGCCAGATTTCGGCCTTGCTGGGTTTTTCGCAGCAGGACCAGGTGCGGGTGGGCACGGCGGTGTCGGAAGTGGCGCGCGGCGCCAGCTACGCGGGACCGGGCGGGCGCGCCGTGTTCCAGCTGTGCGAGCGCGATGGGCGCCAGCATCTCGAAGTGCTGGTCAGTGCCGGGCGGCCACGCGATGGCCACGGCGGCGCGCCGGCCTCGAATGACATGGGTCCCGACTCGCTGCGCGAACTGGCGATCATCACTGCCCATCGCCTGATGGATGCGTGCGAAGTCGATCCGGGCGAAGCCGGCGCGGCCAGCGTCACGGTGCGCAAGGCATTGCCGGCGCACGAGCGCGTCACGCCGGCGCGCCTGGCCGAGATTGGCGCGCGCCTGGCCGACAGCCCGGACGCCAGTCCGGTACACGAACTGCAGATGCAGAACCAGGAACTGGTCGCGACGCTGGCCGAGCTGCGCGAGCGCCAGGAAGACCTGATATCGCTCACGCGCGAACTCGAAGACACCAACCGCGGCATCGTGGCGCTGTACGCCGAGATCGAGGACAAGGCCGAGCGCCTGCGCCGGGCCGACGAAATGAAGTCGCGCTTCCTGTCCAACACGAGCCACGAGCTGCGCACGCCGCTGTCGTCGATCCGCGCGCTGGCCCAGTTGCTGCTCAATCGCATGGACGGCGACCTGACCGAAGAGCAGGAGCGCCAGGTGAGCTTCATTGCCACTGCGGCCAACGACTTGTCCGAGCTGGTGAACGACCTGCTCGACCTGGCCAAGATCGAAGCGGGCCGGGTGCAGGTGCAGGTCGAGCCGGTGGTGGTCGAGAACCTGTTCCGCGCGCTCAAGGGCATGCTGCGTCCGCTGGTGGACGAGGCGCGCGTGGAGCTGGTGTTCGAGCCGTCCGGCGTGCATGCGCCGCTGTTCTCGGACGAAGGCAAGATCTCGCAGATCCTGCGCAACTTCATTTCGAACGCGCTGAAATTTACCGAGCAGGGCTCGGTGCTGGTATTTGCTGCGCACGACCCCGAAGCCGATACCATTGCGTTTGCCGTGGCCGATACCGGCATCGGCATCAGCCAGGACAACCTGCAACTCATTTTTGAAGAATTTAGCCAGATCGAGCACCCGCTGCAGCGCCGTAGCAAGGGCACCGGTCTTGGTCTGCCCCTGTGCCGCAAGCTGGCCGAACTGCTCGGCGGCCGGGTCGACGTGGCCAGCACCGTCGGCGTCGGTTCAACCTTCACCCTGACCCTGCCGCGCAGCCTGGCGCCATCGCCACCAGCATTTGACTCCCCGGAATCATGAACTCCCATCCGACCCAGATTCTCAACGTTGACGACAACGACGGCGCGCGCTACGCCAAGACCCGCATCCTGCAAAGCGCCGGCTTCGAGGTGCTGGAGGCGGCCAACGGCACCGATGCCCTCGAGATCGTGCGCAAGACGTTGCCGGCGCTCGTGCTGCTCGACGTGAAGCTGCCCGACATCAACGGCATCGAAGTGTGCCGCCGCATCAAGGCCGAATCCGACAGCAGCACCGTGCTGGTGCTGCAAACGTCGGCCGCGCTGACCGGCCGCGCCGACAAGATCCGTGGCCTGGAAGGCGGCGCCGACAACTACCTGGCCGCGCCGATCGAGGCCGATGAACTGATCGCCAACGTCAACGCGCTGCTGCGCATGCGCCAGATCCAGGTCGACCTGCGCGACAGCGAAGAGCGCTTCCGCCAGCTGACCGACAATATCGACGACGTGTTCTGGATGTTCTCGGTGCCGGCGCGCGAGGTGGTGTACGTCAGCCCGGCGTATGCCACCGTGTGGGGCCGCAGCGCCGAAGCGCTGGGCCAGCAGCCCGACGACTGGCTGGCCGCCGTCCACCAGGACGACCGCGCGCGCATGGCCGCACGCTGGGAACGCGTGGCGAGCGAGCCCCATTACGACGACGAGTTCCGCATCGCCGGCGCCGACGGCCAGGTGCGCTGGGTGCGCGACCGCGTGTTCCCGGTGCGCGATGCGCGCGGCCAGGTGGTGCGCGTGGCGCGCGTGACCAGCGACATCACGAGCCGGCGCGAGATGGAGGCGCTGCTGCGCGCCGCCGACAGCAACAAGAACCAGTTCCTGGCCACGCTGGCGCACGAACTGCGCAATCCCCTGAGCCCGATCCGCAATGCGGCCGCGCTGCTTGGCGCGATCGGCGATGGCGCAGCCGAGCGCCAGGCGCATGCGCGCGACGTGATCACGCGCCAGGTCGATCACCTGGCGCACCTGGTGGACGATTTGCTCGACGTGGCGCGCATCTCGGAGGGCAAGATCGTGCTGCGCAACGAAGAAGTCGAAATCAAGGGCGTCATCGCCCAGGCCATCGAAACGGCCGCGCCATCGATCAACGCGCGCGGCCACCGCCTGAGCGTCGAGCAGCCGGACGAGCAGATCTGGGTCTCGGGCGATCCGGTGCGCCTGGCGCAGTCGGTCGGCAACCTGTTGCACAACGCGGCCAAGTTCACTCCGACGGGCGGCGAGATCCACCTGGCCGTGCGCGTGACCGACGGCGCTGGCGAGCCTGCGCGCGTGTGCATTTCGGTGCGCGACAACGGCATCGGCATCGCCCGGGACAACCTGCCGCGCATCTTCGGCATGTTCACCCAGGTCGAAGTGCCGCCGGACCGCGCACCCGAGGGCCTGGGCATCGGCCTGTCGCTGGTGTCGCACCTGCTCGAACTGCACGGCGGCCACCTGTCGGCATCGAGCCCGGGCATCGGCCTGGGCAGTACGTTCACGGTCGACCTGCCGCTGCTGCACGTCAGCGCCGGCGCCGGCAACGTCGCAGTACCATCGCCCGCACCCGAAGCGCACAGCGGCGGCATGCGCGTCTTGCTGGTCGACGACAACGTCGATGCGATGGAGATGATGGGCTTCTTGCTGGCCGAGATGGGCTACGAGGCGCACACCACGGCCGACGCGAACGAGATCGAAGCGCTGGCGGCTCGCCACGATCCACAAGTGATCGTGCTCGATATCGGCCTGCCGGGCGTGGATGGCTATCAGGTGGCGCGCCGGCTCAAGGCCAATCCACAACTGGCGCATATCCGGCTGGTGGCCCATACCGGCTACGGCTCGCCGGAAGACCGCCGCCGCGCGCAGGAGGCGGGCTTCGACGCGCACCTGGTCAAGCCGGCCGAGTTGTCGGATCTGGAAGCGGCTTTGCGGGGGTAACGGTAGAGCCGTGCGCGGCTTATACCGCTTACCTCAAGACCGTCGTTCCCGCGTAGGCGGGAACGACGGTTACGCCAGCAGCGCAACCGCCTTCACCTGCGCCCACACCGCACACCCCGTCTCGATCCCAAGCTCGCGCCGCGAGCGCTCGGTGATTCGCGCCAGCAGCGGCGTCTCGCCAACCAGCAGCCGCACCAGCACCTGGCCCGGCGTCCCGCCCGGCCCCACGGCATCGACCCGCGCCGGCAGGATGTTCGTGATGCTGCTGCCGCGCGGCCGCTCCAGCGCCAGGCTTACATCGCGGGCGTGGATGCGGCAGCGCACGGTGGCGCCGATCGCGGCATCTCGCCGTCCCACCAGCAGCACGCCGCCGGCGAACGCCAGCTGCGACAAGCCATCGGCGTCGTGCGCTTCCAGCCGTGTTTCGATCATCACCCCCGCGTCGTCCTCGAAGTTCGCCGCCAGGTCCAGGCGCGCGAGCGTCGCCGCCAGCGGGCCGCTGCCCAGCACCCGGCCCTCTTCCAGCACCACCAGGTAATCGGCCAGGCGCGCCACTTCGTCGGCCGCGTGGCTGACGTACACCACCGGCAGCGCCAGTTCGGCGTGCAGGCGTTCGAGATACGGCAGGATCTCGAGCTTGCGCCGCATGTCGAGCGCGGCGAGCGGCTCGTCCATCAACAGCAGGCGCGGCGACGCGAGGAGCGTGCGCGCGATGGCCGCGCGCTGGCGCTCGCCGCCCGACAGCGTATCGGGGCGCGCATCGAGCAGGCGTTCGATGCCCAGTAGTTCAGCCACCGCCATCAGCTCGAAGCGGCGTTCGGCGGGTGGCAGGCGCTTGCGCCCGAACTCGAGATTGGCGCGCACACTCAGGTGCGGGAACAGGCTCGCCTCCTGGAACACGTAGCCGATGCCGCGTTCGTGGGTCGGCACGAACAGGTTCTTCGCATCGTCCTGCCACACCTCATCGCCCAGCGCGACGTGGGCGCCGGCCACGCGCTCCAGGCCGGCCAGCACGCGCAATACGGTCGTCTTGCCGGAGCCTGAATGGCCGAACAGGGCGGTCACACCGTGGCCGGGCAGTAGCAGGTCGACGTCGAGCAAGAACGCGCCACGGTCGATGCGGCAGCGTGCCGTGATGGTGGTCGTCGACATCTTCATCGCTGCGTACCCCGCATCGTTTGTGGATACAAGGTGTAGAGGGTGAGCAGCACCACGAAGCTGAACACCAGCATGCCGCCGGCGAGCCAGTGGGCCTGGGCATATTCCATCGCTTCGACGTGATCGTAGATCTGGGTCGAGACGACGCGCGTCCTGTCGGGGATGTTCCCGCCGATCATGAGCACGACGCCGAATTCGCCGATCGTGTGCGCGAAACCGAGGATCGCGCCGGTCACAAAACCGGGCCGCGCCAGCGGCACCACTACTGACCAGAAGGTGTCCCACGGCCCGGCGCGCAGCGTGGCGGCCACTTCGAGCGGGCGCTCGCCGATCGCCTCGAAGGCGTTCTGCAAGGGCTGGACGACAAACGGCAGCGAGTAGAACACCGAGGCGATCACGAGGCCCGTGAAGGTGAAGGCGAGGGTGCCGAGGCCCAGCGCGCCCGTGAGCCGGCCGAGCGGGCCGTTGGGCCCCATCGCCAGCAGCAGGTAAAAGCCGATCACGGTTGGCGGCAGCACCAGCGGCAGGGCGACGAGCGCGCCCACGACGCGCTTGGCACGCGAGCGGGTGCGCGCCAGCCACCATGCGAGCGGCGTGCCGAACAGCAGCAGCAGCAGCGTGACGAGGGTCGCGAGCTTGAGCGTCAGCCAGATCGCAGCGAAGTCGGACGCGTCGGGCATGTCCTCAGACTTCGTAGCCGAATGTGCGGATCAGCGCCTTGGCCTTGTCCGTGCGCAGATAGTCCAGCAGCGCCTGGGCCGCAGGGTTCTTCGCGCCCCTGGTCAGCAGCGCGGCGTCCTGGCGGATCGGCGCGTGCATATTGGCGGGGACGATCCAGCCCGAGCCGGCCGTGAATTTGCCGTCGCGCCAGACCTGCGCCTGTGCCACGAAGCCAAGTTCGGCGTTGCCGGTGCTGGCGAACTGCCAGGCCTGGGCGATGTTTTCACCCTGGACGATGCGTGGCTGCAGGGTCGCGGCGAGGCCCAGCTTGTCGATGACCGCCACCGCCGCCGCGCCGTATGGGGCGGTTTTTGGGTTGGCGATGGACAGGTGCTTGAAGTCGCCTGTCTTCAGTACGGCGCCGGCGGCATCGACGTAATCGGCCTTGGCCGACCACAGCACAAGGCGCCCCACTGCATAGGTGAACCGGCTTTTGGGAATCACATGGCCTTCCGTTTCCAGCCTGGCCGGCGTCTCATCGTCGGCCGAGAGCAGTACCTCGAACGGTGCGCCGTTACGGATCTGCGCGTAGAATTTTCCGGTGGCGCCGCTGGCGACGATGGCCTTGTGGCCGGTATCCTTTTGAAACTCGGCAGCCAGCTTTTCCATTGGACCCGCGAAATTCGCGGCCACCGCCACTTGTACATCACCGGCATGCGCCGTTCCAATACAACTCACTACGGCGATCAGGCTGGCGATGCGTTTCATGGTTTCTCCAAAGGGTAAAAAGCGCTATAGTCGAAAGTATATAACGGAAACGGAACGCCAATGCGTGACAAACAAATAGCCCTCGAGGGCAAGCTCTGGATGACGGTCGATGGTGAGCAGCTTGGCGGCAGTAACCGGGTCGAATTGCTGACAGCGATTGCCCAAACCGGCTCGATCACGGCGGCGGCGAAACAGGTTGGCCTGAGCTACAAGGCGGCGTGGGATGCGATCGACACGATGAACAACCTCGCCGGTGAACCGCTCGTGCAGCGTGTGACGGGCGGCAAGGGAGGTGGCGGTACGCGCCTGACGGTGCGCGGCGCCCAGCTGGTCGACAACTTCCATATGATCGAACAGGTCCACCGGGATTTTCTCGACCGGCTCAATCGCCAGACGGGGAGCGTGGCAGACGATTTCGCACTATTTACGAGATTCAAAATGAGAACGAGCGCGCGCAATCAATTCTTCGGCACGGTGACCCGCGTTGCACACGGCGCAGTCAATGACGAAATCGAACTGGCCATCGCCGGCGACCAGAAGATCGTCGCGATCGTCACGCGCGAGAGCGCCGAGAACCTGGCGCTGGCGCCGGGCCGGCAGGTATTCGCGCTGATCAAGTCGTCGTCGGTGATCGTCATGACGGCGGGCGAGGGCGCGCGGCTGTCGGCGCGCAATCAACTGGCCGGCAGCGTTGCGCGCCTGACGCGCGGCGCCGTCAATGCAGAGGTCGTGATCGCGCTGACCGGCGGCGGTACGGTGGCGGCGACCGTCACCAACGAGAGTGTCGATGCGCTGGCGCTGGGCGAAGGCGGGGCGGCAACGGCCTTGTTCAAGGCCTCGAGCGTGATTCTCGGGGTGCCCGAATAAACGGTGGTAAGGTACCGTTTTTCCACCCCACGAAAGCGATCATGTTCAAGCGAATGGCGGCAGAAGCACTGGGCATCAGCGATATCGGCGTCATTGTCGGCCCGGCCGACTACGGCAATGTCGATGCGGACGATTACCTGTTCACCGAAGACGGCGAGCAGATCTTCTTTCTCATCAAAAGCAAGAAGGATGAATACTGCTTCACTAATCTTGGCCTGATCCATGTGGATGGCGATTCGGCGATGTCGTCCAAGCGCTCGATCAAGCGCTACGATTACGCGTCGCATCAGATCAGTGGCGTGACCATTGAAACGGCCGGCACGCTCGATATGGACATCGAGCTCAAGTTCAATCTGGACGACACCAAGTTTTCCATCGACGTCAAGAAAGCCTTTATCGAGCAGCTCAAGGACATTTACAAAGCCTTGATCACGATCGGCAAGCGCCAGGTGCGCGATGCGGTATGCCGCAATAATGCACTGCGTACGCTGGATGCGACGGCCTCGGTCCACAAGCTCAATATCGCACCGGGCGCTGGCGGCCTGGTCAGCCAGTTCGATGAATTGCTGACGGCGTTGAATACCGCCATGCTCGAGACTTACACCAAGCGTGATTTCAGCGATATTTTCACAAAGTACATTCACAACTGAGCGCTATCGGCGTTTGCAGATCCGCCGCATCGGGCGGGTCTGCAAAACGGGTTCTTCAGCCCAGCCGTGGTGCCAGCCGCCTGGGACAATTACCGGGTCCTGATGGGTCTTGGCCTGGCTGGCCTGCCCGCCTTACGTCGCCGGGTCTGATCTTCTGGCAGAAAGGTGCGTAGTGGTAGGATGCGCCTTTCGTTCAGATGTCCAGAGGAAGCAATGACCATATTCGCCATGTCCGTCTTTGACGCGACCGTGATCTACGACGGCAAGGAACTGTTCAAGGGGCAGGGCGCCGCCATGGGCTGGGCTGAAAAGCTCGCCAAAGAAATCGAAAGCCGTGTCACCGTTGAAAAGATCGGCACCGGCTGGGCCTTGATCGGCCGCGTCGATGGCGTCGACTGCCGCTGGGGCATCATGGGGCAGCGGCTCAAGCGTCTGGACTGACCATGCGCAGTGCGAACGGGGGTCTCGTCTATTCCACCGAAACGGGGCGCATGTGTCCAACCTGCCGGCAGCCTGCCGCGCAGTGCGCGTGCAAGGCCGGTGGCCATGCCGCGCCAGTGGGCGACGGCAATGTGCGCGTCTCGTTGCAAAGCAAGGGGCGGGGCGGCAAAAGCGTCACGCTCGTCAAGGGTGTGGCGCTCGACCCGATGGCCCTCGCCGTGCTCGGCAAGCAGTTGCGCACCGCCTGCGGCGCCGGTGGCACCGTCAAGGACGGTGTCATCGAAGTGCAGGGCGATCACTGCGAGATGGTCCTGCAAGCGTTGGTCAAGCTCGGGCATCGCGCAAAGCGGGCCGGCGGCTGACTTAGTTCACTTAGCTCACTTAGTAATCGTAATCGCGTGCCGCGCGCGTGGCCAGCGCCACCACCGCAATGCCGGCCGCCACGATCAGCGCATCCTCGATCAGGCCGCTGCGGGTCTGGCCAATTTTGGCCATCGCCTGCTTGCGGGCAGCCAGCGTGGCATACGCCAGCGGCACGGCGGTCGCGACCGCCACAGCCGCGCCAGCCTTCTCACGACCTTCCGGCGCCAGCGCCGCACCCGCAATGCCGGCGCTCGCGATCCGCGCCGCCAGGCCCAAAAACACCGTGCGGTCCGGCGCCGATTTCATCTTGTCGCCGTACAGTTCGCCGGCGCCCATGGCCAGCGCGCCGTACTTGAACAGCGGGCGATCGAGCAGGACCAGGTTGCCGGACGTGTGACGGCCGGCCAGGCGTGCTGCGGCAAGCGTGGCCATCGGTGTCATCGAGCGGGCGCTGGCGACGGCGCCAATCAGTGCGGAAGCGAGAAGGCTGGTGGTTTTCATGTGAAGTCCTAAGCAATTGAGGTTGTTCGACAGCCGATCTGGTGTCGTTTCGATTGCCTTGTTTTTAACACAAAAACCAAATCCGGCTTGTTCGTCAACCGTGCTAAAGAATGCGGCGCGGCGCGGCCGTTGCCGGGTCGCCGCTGTTGGGCGTGCCCGTACGCTCGATCAGCACGATCTGCGCCTCAAGCGGCGCGCGGGGCCGGTGCCGCATGCCTTTCGGCACCACGCAGAGCTGCCCAGGATCCAGCGTTACCAGCGTCACCATGGCGCCGTCATCGAGATCGATTTCAAGCTGGCCTGCGAGCACCAGAAAGAAGTCGTCCGAATCCTCGTGCACGTGCCAGTGATACTCGCCGCGCAGTTTGGCGACCATCACATCGTGGCCGTTGAACAGGCTCACTGTGCGTGGTTGCCAGGCCTCGGTGAAGGCAGCCAGTTTGCTGGCCAGGTCGATTGCGGTGCTCATGCGTTCTTTCGTGAATGAAAACGTCATCGTGCGCCGACAGGCGGGGAGGGGTCTTGTACAATTGTTGCATGCACCCTGAACCAGCCCGGCCAGTCAACGACGCCACCTTCGCGGCGCTGGGCAATGGCATCACGCTGATGAAGGCGAGCTTTGCCGATCATGCGTTCGAGCGCCACAGCCACGATGGTTTTGCGATCGGCATCACTACCGCCGGGGTGCAGCGATTTCGCTGCAAAGGCAGGCAGTACGACAGTCAGGTCGGCGACCTGGTGCTGTTCAATCCGGACGAAGACCATGATGGCAGCCCCGGCACCGCCGATGGTTTTCGCTATTCGATCTGGTATGTGCCGGACGCGTTCGTCGCGAGCTGCATCGCGGTCGAAGGCGAACGCGCCGACGGCCGGTATTTCGCCACACCATGCGTGACCGACCGCCGCATGGCCACAGCCTTTGCGCAGATCTCCGGCAGCCTGCTGGCGACGCCGACCGAGTCGCTGCGGGCAGAAACGACGATGCGCGCGTTGATCGGGTCGATGCTGGCGCGCCACGGCGAGCGCACCGGCGAGCGTGTGCCCACTGTGCCGACGGGCGCAGCCGCCGCTGCGCGCCTGGCACAGGTGAGGGACTATATCCGCACGCACTTCCAGCGCGATATCACGGTGGCCGACCTGGCCGCCGTGGCCGGGATGTCCCGCACGCACCTGACGCGCGCGTTCGGCGCGGCGTACCATACGCCGCCGCACGTGTACCTCAACTCGGTGCGCGTCGCCCACGCCCGCACATTGATCCGCTGCGGGATGCCGCTCGCGGCAGTGGCGCTGGAATGCGGTTTTGCCGACCAGAGTCACCTGACCCGGCGCTTCAAGGGCTGCGTGGGCGTGACCCCGTCAGGCTGGCGCGACAAGCTGCGCGCCCGGTAGCGCCCGCCCGATTAGTCGGCCGCAGCCGGCCGGATCGTCAGCGTCTGCGCAAAATGCGCAATCAACGCCGTCACCTTGGGGGCATGCTGGCGGCTGCGCTGCCACACCAGGTACAGCGGCAGGCCCGGCGTGGCGAGTTCGGGCAGGATTTTCACCAGGCTGCCGTCGCGCAGTTGCTGCTCGACGAGCCAGGTGGCCAGTTGCGCGATACCCAATCCCATTTCCACCGCCGTCACCTGCGCCTCGGCCTGCCCCAGCACGATGCGCCCTGCGACGTGCTGGCGCGCCGGTGGCCGGGCGCCATCCTTGATCAGCCACGGACTCGTGCTGCCGTCCGCGCGGCCGTACAGCACTGCGTCGTGACCCAGTAACGCGTCGAACGTGGCCGGTGCGCCATGCCGCGCCAGATACGCCGGCGCCGCGCAGAACACGAGCTCTTCGTCGCCCAGATGCCGGTGGCACAGCGCCGCCGGCCAGGTGTCCGCGCCGCCGATGCGCACCACCACATCCAGCCCATCCTCGACCGGGTCGACGAAACGGTCGGTGAACGACACCTGCGGCTGCACCTGCGGATACTGTTCGGCGAATGCCAGCAGCGAGCGCACGGCATGCATGCGGCCGAACGTGGCCGGCATGTCCACGCGCAGCCGGCCCGATGGCGCGATATGGTCGTGCGCCAGCAGGCGCTCGGCCGCTTCGAGTTCGTCCAGCACGCGCACGCACACCTTGTAGAACACGGCGCCGGCGTCGGTCATCTCCAGCTTGCGCGCGGTGCGGTCAAACAGCGGCCGCCCCAGACGGCTTTCGAGCCGGGCGATGGCCTTGCCGACCGCCGAATTGGTCAGGTTGAGGCGGTCGGCGGCAGCGGTGAAACTGCCGGCGTCGGCCACGGCGACGAAGGTTTCAAGTCCTTTCAGACGTTCTGCGGGTGTCATGCGGTGATCCTGGAATTATTTTCTAGCTGATGCGGGAATTCTTGTCCAACACGAGAATTTTTATCTTTTATATCATGGTGGCCAACTATTTACAGGAGTTTTACCGCAATGCCAGATACATCCACCGCCACGGTCAGCACCACCGCAAACACCGCGCAAACTAAAGGCGGCGCGCTGTCCATCGCAATTCTCGCGGTGGCCGCGTTCGTCATCGTCACCACCGAGTTCCTGATCGTCGGCTTGCTGCCGGCGCTGGCGCGCGACCTGTCCATCACGGTGGCCACCGCCGGGCAGCTGGTCACGCTGTTTGCCGTGGTCGTCATGGTGTGCGGCCCGTTCCTCACGGCGTGGCTGGCCAACGTCGACCGCAAGAAGCTGTTCGTCGCCGTGCTGGTGCTGTTCGCGGCGACCAATGCACTGGCGGCCGTGGCGCAAAACATCTGGGTACTGGCGCTGGCGCGCCTGCTGCCGGCCCTCGCGCTGCCCGTGTTCTGGGGCACCGCAAGCGACACCGCGGCCCAGATCGCCGGGCCGGAAAAAGCCGGTCGCGCCGTCTCCACCGTGTATCTGGGCATCTCGGCGGCAATGCTGTTCGGTATTCCGCTCGGCACGCTGGCGGCCGATGCGATCGGCTGGCGCGGCGCCTTTGCGCTGCTCGCCGCGCTGTCGCTGCTGATCGGCGTGCTGATGTTCTTCAGCATGCCGACCGTGCGCGCATCGCAACCGGTCGCCATGCGCGAACAGGCGAAGATCCTGAAAAGTCCGTTCTTCATGGCCAACGTGGCGCTGTCGATCCTGGTGTTTACCGCCATGTTCACCGGCTACACCTACCTGGCCGAGATGCTCGAAAAATCGGCCGGCGTGGCCCCGGCGCAAGTCGGCTGGTGGCTGATGGGCTTTGGCGCGGTCGGCCTGATCGGTAACTGGCTGGGCGGCCTCTGGGTCGACCAGAAACCGCTGGCCACCACCGCGATCTTCAGCGTCGTGCTGGCGCTTGGCATGGCCGCATCTATGCTGTTTGCCGGCGTGGGCATCGGGTTTGCCATTGCGCTGGGCGTGTGGGGCATTGCCAATACCGCGCTGTATCCGATCTGCCAGATCCGCGTGATGAAGGCCGCCACCGGCGCCCAGGCGCTGGCCGGCACCATCAACGTGTCGGCGGCCAACGGCGGCATCGCCCTGGGCGCCGTGATCGGCGGCGTCGCCGTGGCCAACTGGGGCGCGGGCAATGTCGGCTACGTGGCGTCCGGCATCGCCGTGCTCGCTGCGCTGGCCACGGGCCTGGTGGCGCGCATGACGCCGGCGGCCAAGGCAGGATGACGATGATAACTGTGCCCATTGGCCCGTTGCCGGCCGAACTGGCAAACCACGCCGGCTACGGCCGGATTTTCAAGCCGGGCAAACTGACCTTCGGCTTCATCATGCCGCTCGAAGGGTATCCGGTGTCGCCGTTTCCCACGCTGGCCAATCACCAGGCGCTGGCGCGCATGGTCGACGATGCCGGTTTTTCAGTCCTGTGGCTGCGCGACGTGCCGTTCTACGACCCCGGCTTTGGCGACACCGGGCAAGTGCTCGATCCGATGGTGTACATGGGCTTTCTGGCTGCGCACACGAGCCGCATCGCGCTCGGCACCGCCGGCATCGTGGCGACGCTGCGCGAGCCGCTGATTGTGGCCAAGCAGGCCGTGTCGGTCGACCAGTTGCTGGGCGGGCGCCTGGTGCTGGGCCTGTCGACGGGCGACCGGCCGGTTGAATACCCGGCGTTCGGCCTCGATTTCGACAACCGCGGCGAGCGTTTTCGTGAAGCTTTCGGCTTGATCAAGACCGTCACCGAAAAAGACTTTCCGCGCGTGCGCACGACGCACTACGGCAATCTCGACGGCGGCATCGACCTGGTGCCGAAGCCGGCCGCGCCGCGCTTGCCGATGATTGTCGTGGGCCGTGCGCGCCAGGAGATGGCATGGATCGCGCGCCACAGCGACGGCTGGATTTGGCACCTGAGTGACTTTGCGCGCCTGCCGCAACTGATCGAGGCCTGGCGCGCCAGCCATGAGGCGGGGCAGTGGGTACGCCCGTACGGCTACGGCACCATGTTCGACCTGGCCGAAGACCCGCACGAGCCGCTGCGGTTTGTGCAGAACGGCATTCGTATCGGCCGCCACGCACTCATCGAGCTGTTCTACCATCAGCAGGAACAAGGCGTGAGCCACGTGGCGCTCAACCTCAAGCCCCTGCGCCGGTCGTCGCACGAGGCGCTGGCCGAACTGGCCGAACATGTGCTTCCGCTGTTTTGCGCCGACTAGCTTCACCATCACTTCGTCAACTCTACCAAGAACAAGGACCATCATGACCATTGATTTCGACCGTAGCGACAACCTGCAGCGCCCGCCGATGGGGCCGACCCGGGCCCCGATTTCCCACCCGCTGATCGTCACGGCGACCTTTGTCAGCCGCGTCGACAGCACGCCGCGCAGCGAACGCCCGCAGGACGCCGGCGCATCGAAGAGCAAGCACGGCAACGAGGTGCACCTGCCGAACTGGCGCCCCGGCGCGCTGGCGCTGGAAGGCAATGAAAACCTGGCGTTCGAGCATTGGGATGAATACTGGCGCAAGGTACACGGCCCGAAATTCGCGTGGGACGAGCCGGGCAGTTCATCCGAGCGCGTGCTGCGCTACGACCAGGTGCACCGCATCGCGTCGGGCCCGTCGTCATCCTTTCCGCCGCCATACCGCGCGATGATCGGCGCCGACGGCAAGCTGCCGGCCGACCCCGAAAAACACGTGCCGCCGTACGTGCGCCCGCGCTGGGATGGCCTGGCCTACATCACGTATGCCGAACAGGACGACATCGAGCGTACGCTGAGCCAGGAAAAGTTCGCCGAGCGGATCATCGCCGACGAGCAGGTGGCGTTTCGCATGGTCACGCGCGAGATCACGCGCGAATACATCCTGATCCCGAGCGCGCGCCACCGCGACCCGATCAGCCTCGTCAAGATCCACATGCGCGCGCCGGCGCTGTCGCGCGAGGACTTCCAGCGCCGCCTGCTGGACGAGCACGCGCCGCTGGTGATGGCCCAGCCCGCGACGACCGAGCTGGTGCGGCGCTACGCCGTGCTGCTCAATATCGGCTCGACCCAGAAAGATCCTGAAGGCAGCAAGATCGACGCCGTCTCGATCCTGTCGTTCGCGTCCTTGAACGATGTCGAGGATTACCTGGTCAGCAGCGACCATGCGGCGATCGCGCAATCCGAAGCGGCGCTGACGGGTGAAGGATCGGAATGGTGGACGGCGATCAACTACAGCGTCATGAACCGGCTGATGCCTGAAGTGGCCACCAGCCGCTGACCGGCTACGGTAAAATCATGCCGACGCCGATCGCGCCGATCGGCGGTAACGTCATACTGGGGATTTGCCATGGCCAAGAAGGAAGAAGAACTCGACGAAGAAACGCTGGCGTTCATCAACTGGTGTATCGAGGTCGAGGGTTTTTTAGTCGCGGGCGGCGCTACCGTGCGGCAGGCGCAAGACCATATCGAGGAAGAGATCGAATGGTTTACCGACCAGTTCTACGACTCGCTCACGCCTGAAGAGGCGGCCAAGGAAGCACTGGCATGAACAGACAGGCCTGCACCGTGTGCAGGCCTGTTTTGCTCTCAAGCGTGCCTGCGCCTGATTACACGCGTGCGCCGATACGGCGGCGCAGTGCAGCGGCGCCCAGCAGGCCGGCCCCGAACAGCAGGTAGCTGGCCGGTTCCGGCACATCGACCGGGCCGCCCGGCTCGGCGATCACGACGCCTTCGCCGCCCAGGGCGGTCAGGCCGGCGATATCGTTGAATTCGCTGTCAAGGAAGATGATGTCGAAGAACGACAGCCCCGACGTACCTACGCCGATCGCTTCAAAGGTGATGCTGGCAAGCAGGCCGCTGCCGGAGGCGCCCGGCACGTCGCCAATCAGGCTGTTGAAGACGAAATCGATCAATCCCGCCGGCTCGCCGACGCCGAGCACGCCCCCGTAGGTGGTCCCTGCGGTGGCCAGGAAGCCGCCCTCGGTCACGCTCACTGCGCGCAGGTAGCGCGCATCGTAATTGAGCGAAAACTGGTACGCGGACAGATCCGCGATATCGTCGATCTCGATGTTATAGGTCACCGTGCTGCCGACTTGCGCGGCCGGTCCGGTGCTGATCGACAGAACCGGGTCGGCCCAGACTTGCGTGCTGGCGCCCAACAGGACGGCGGCGATAAAGTGCTTCCATTTGCTCATGGTGTGATCCTTGGTTGAAGATGCGGTAACAGGTTGAGGCTGGCCGGATAGCGTCATCCGGCCAGCCGGTCAGATCAGTTGCAGACGGTGCCGGCTGGCACGCGCTGGGTCACGAAGTTCAGGTCGCGGATATTGACGATGCCATCGGCAATCACGTCGGCGCGCGGATCGAACCCGGCCTGGCCGGTGCGCTTGTTCAGCGCTGCGCGCACTGCCGCCACGTCGGCGCAATCGACCACGCCGTCGCCGGTTACGTCGCCTGCGACCGGCACGTTCGCCAGCGTGAAGTTGGCGTCCGAAACGTCGAAGAACACATTGCCCACCGCTTCGATCTTGACCCGCGCCTGGGTCGAGGCCACTGCCGGGAAGGTGACGATCGCGCTGCCCGTGTTGGGCACGCTCCCGGCCAGGACGGTCGGCCAGGTTGCGCCGCCATCCGTCGACAGTGTGATCTTCACATTGGCCGCGTTCACCGGCGCCACGTTCGTGTTGGCCACGCTCCAGGTCACGGTTTGCGGGCTGCCGGTATTCACGGTGGCTGCCGTGTTGGGCGACGTGACCAGGAACGGACCGGCTGCAGGCGCGAGCACCAGGGTCGTGGTGGCGCTGTTGACGCCGCCACGACCGTCACGCGCAGTCAGCTTGAAGTTCAGCGACGCCGGCGCGGCGTTGACGCCGGCCAGGCCCACGTAGGCTGGCGTTGGCAGGAACTCCGAGTAGCAGTCGATCTGCTCGGCTGTCAGCGGTGAGCTGGCCGTCGGGCAGGCGCCGGTGGCCGCGTTGGTGTTGTTGGCCAGGATCTGCGCCATGTCCGGGAACACACGGGTCGGGTCGGTCGTGACCTGGTTTTCGCCAGGCGATTCGTACTCGATCGTGCCGGTGGACGTGACCAGGGCGCGCGTGCCGAACTGGCGGAACAGCGGACCGTTGGTCTTGACATTATTCGGCAGGCCGGTGCCGGTACTGCCGCCGCGGTCGTTCTGCTCCCACATATACGTGATGGTGTCATCGTCGCCATCGACGGCGCTGCCGGTCAGGGCAAACGGCGTGCGCACCGGGATCGTGAAGGTCGGTGCCACGGTGACCGCCGGCGCCGTATTGGCCGTGCCGGTAACGGCGCCGCCGCGCGAGGTCAGGCCGCCACGGGTGATTTCACCGATGAAGCCACTGCTGGCGCCACTGCTGCCCGAGAGCACAAGCGAAGGCACATCCGTGCCGGCCAGCGTGCCGCCGAACGTCACGGTGAAGGCAGTGTCACTGACGGCCGAGATCGTCACAATGCCGCCGGCTGGCCAGCCGGCAATGGCTTCGATCGCCGCCTTGATGCCTGCCGCGCTGTAGTTGACGCCGCGAACGATCGGCGCCGACAGGCTGCCATTGAAGCCAAGCTGGAACTGCAGGCCGTCGACCGTGAAGCCGGTCAGCGCGCCCATCTGCACTTCGCTCACGGTCGATTCCGCGCCCGAGGTGTAGGCGACGATCTCGTCAAAGCTGCGCTGCGACCAGTACGGATCGCTGTGCGGCTGCAGGTTGTCGGTGCCGCAAATGCCGGCGTAGGCCATGATCGACGAGCCGCTGCCTGGCTCGACCGAGGTCGTCGGGCTGCGATTGCCGCCGCTGCAGTTGCTGGTCACGCCGTTGAAGGTGTGGTTGCCGGCGAACTGGTGGCCCAGTTCGTGCGCCACGTAGTCGACGGCGAAGAAGTCGCCGACCGGTGTCGGCAGGCCGGTGCAACCCTGCGCCTTGGCGGAGGTGCCCACGACGCCGAGACTGGCGACGCCGCCGCCGTTCAGGCCGAGGGCGATGTGACCCACGTCGAAGGCGCTGGCGCCCACGAGCAGGCCCGTGACGACGCGGTTGCGCGACAAGGTGCCGCCGCCGCAGGTGGATGCCTGCGTGGCGGTGTAGCAGGCCGCGCCGCCGCAGGGGCCGTTGGCGCCGGTCATCTCGGCCGGCGTGTTCAGGTTGAGGGCGTCGGTGCCGTCGATCAGCACCAGGCTGATCGAGGTTTCGTCTTCGTAGATCTGGGTAACGCGGTTGATCAGTGTGACCTTGGCCGCCGTGACGTTGGCGGCGCCGAAGTACGTCGCATAGCTCGGGTCGGTGACCAGCGCCAGGCGGTAGGTGCGCAGTGCGCTGCCGACAACGGCGTTCGCCGACATGCTGTCATCGACGACGCGGTAGGGCGCGCTGGTGGTGTTGCGCCCATCGGTGGCGGTGACGTCGAACGCCCCCTGGCGTGCCGCGCCTGACGGCAGCGTCGCGCGGATCGCGCCGCTCCTGTCGGCGGTGGCCGTGACGCTGTACAGCGCGGCGCTGTCGCCATCGGCGGCGATGTTCAGGGTCACCGACGCACCAGCGGCGAAGCCGGCGCCATTGATCTCGACCGTATCGCCTTCCTTGTAGAACGAGCGTGACAGGCTCAGCTGCGGCTGATCGTTGACGCCTTCGATCAGCGGGCCGCGCGGGTTGATCAGATCGGCGCGGTTGTAGCTGGCATAGACGCTCGTGTCGTCGCGGTAGTACGGGTCGACATACCAGCCGCCGCTTGGCGAGCGTACCGAGGCGTGCAGGCCCAGGTTGGTGATGTCCATGCGCAGCGTGGCGCGCGGATCGTCGATGCCCTTGCCGCGATAGGTCTTGATATCGGGATGCTTGGCCGCCAGGCCCGGTTCCATGACGGGCGCTTCTTCCAGCGCGAACCGCTGGTAGCCGCCGTTCGGGTGAGGCAGCGAAATGGTCAGCGTGCTGGAGGACACCGTGCCGCTGCGCGCCATCGGCGCTTCCAGGGCGACGGCCCGCATGCCGGCCAGGTCGAGCGTGGCAGCGCGCACGCGGCGCAGTTGCAGGGCCGGGGTCTTGCCGCTGGTGGAAGTACGGGCGGTCGCGGAAGGCGCCGCCACCGTCACGTCTTGCCAGAAGGCTGCCGCGCGCTGGTTCTGCACGTGCACCGGGCCGACCTGCGCCGCCTGCACGGCGGGCGTGGCCGCCGCCAGCGCCAGCGCGATGCACAGCGCGAGCGATCCTTTCATCCGAGGTGCTGCGTGCGACTGGCGTGGCTTGCCGTGATGCGGCAAGCTCGAAGGCTTCGTTCTCATGCGTAGTCCTTTCGCGACTGGTGGCGTGTTGTCGTTGTCGTAAGCGTTGTTGTGTCTTCCGGGCTTGTGTGGCTGCCAGCGATGCGTTGCACACCGATTTTCACGATGCAAATAATGCAATGCGAGCGCGTCAATATTATTGGCGTATCGATATTGAACGCAAGTAAATACTTTCTTGTTGTAATGGTGTTGAAATAATTGGGAAGTGCGCGACAAAGCGCTGGGCGATGGCGCTTTTACATGCTAAACAAACACGCAACAAGTTGTGGTTGTGGTGCCTGGATACCAACACGCGGCCCATGAAAAAGGCGCTGTGACAGCGCCATGAAAAAGCCCCGCTGACTGCGCGGGGCTGTGGTCGGAAATACTGCTGGCTTGCTTATTTCTCCGTCACCGTGAACTCGCCATACGGCTTGAGCTGCTGATCGAGTTTGGCGGGATCGCCCACGATCACGATCGACTGCTTCTCGGGCGCAAAATACTTCTGCGCCACCGTGCGCACCTGCTGCGGCGTGACCTTGCGGATCAGCGGCACGTAGTCGCCCAGGAACTCGGGCGGCAGGCCCACCAGCCAGTTGGCGGCCAGCGTGTTGGCCACCGAACGCTGCAGCTGGTTGCTGAGCAGGTAGCCGCCGGCGACATAGCGTTTGTTCATGTCCATTTCGGCAGGGGTAACCAGTTCACTCCCCAGGCGCTTGTACTCCTTGAAGTACTCGGCCAGCGACGCGCCGGTTACCTCATTGCGCACGTCGGCGCCGCCGAACATCATGCCGCCCGCGCGGCTCATGCGCGCTCCGGCCGAAGCGCCGTAGGTGTAGCCTTTTTCTTCGCGCAGATTGGTGTTGATCCGGCTCGAGAAGCCGCCGCCGATGATGGTGCTGGTCAGGCGCAGCGCAATCTGGTCGGCGGCGCTGGCCGCGATGCCGGGGCTGCCCAGGCGCAGCGTCGACTGCACGCTGCCGTCGCGCTTGAGCAGGATGCGGGCCGGCTTCACGCCCGTCGCCACGGCCGGCGTGTCCGGCAGCGCACTGCCGCTGGCTTTCCAGTCGCCGAACGCAGCTTGCGCCAGCTTCATCGCATCGGCCTCGCTGATGCGACCGGTGATGACCAGGAGCGCGCGGTCGGGACGGAAGCGCCTGGCATGTTCGGCGCGCAGCAGGTCGGCGGTCACGGCGTTGATCGACTCCACCGTCGGATCGGTGCGGCTGTATGGATGGTCGAGGTAGACGGCCTTCTTGATCGCGCGCTCGGCGCGAAAGCCCGGCTGGGTTTCGGCCACGCGCAACGACTGCAGTGCGTTGGCCTTGGCCAGCGTCACTTCGCTGTCGGGGAACGACGGCTGGCGGGCGATCTCGGCCATCAGGCTCAACATGCCCCCGGCCTGCGAGGCGACGGCGTTGGCCGATACGACGATGCCGTCGGCGGCCGGGCTGGCGGCCACTTCGCCGCCCATGCCTTGCGCCGCTTCGGCGATCGCGCGCGAATCGCGTTTGGCCGTGCCCTCGTTGAGCATGCCGGCGAGCATGGCGGCAAAGCCGCTCTGCGCCGGGGCATCGGCCGCGAAACCGGCGCCGCGCAGGGCCAGCACGAAGTCCACGCGCGGCAAGCCTTCGCGCGGCACGACCCAGACCGTGAGGCCATTGGCCAGCGTCTGCTTGCCGATCTTCGGTGCGGGAATCGATTTTTCCTGGCCATAGGCGGGCATGCCGCTCGGGGCCTTGGGTTGTGCATGCAACGTTGGCGCGAACGCCAGCGAGACGGCAAGCGCGAGCATCAATTTGTTCATGATGCGCTCCTTAGTTGGTCGCGCCGGCAGGCGCGTTGGTGGTGGCGGTGGCGGCGGTTTTCTTGGCGGCCTCGATCATGGCAGCGGGCTTGCGGTCGATGACGGTGCGGTTCGTCGGCACGAGATACGTCTTGACCACGCGCTGGATGTCGTTTGACGTCACGCCGTCGATCCAGCCCGGAATCTTGTTGACGACATTGGCGTCGCCCCACAGCACTTGCATCTTGGCCATGGTGTCGGCGCGGTTGACGAAACTTTCCAGCTTGTTGTTCCAGTCGGCCAGCATGCGCGTCTTGACGCGCGCCAGCGTGGCGTCATCGACGCCGTCTTTCGCGACCTTGGCGATTTCTTCGTCCATGGCCTTGAGGATGGCGTCCGAGCTGCTGTTGGGCTTGTAGAGCGCGTAGACGGTCATCAGGGTCGGGCCGTTGTATTCCCACGGGCTGGTCAGGCCGAACAGGATGTCGACGTTCAGCGCGATCTCGCGTCCCTTGACCAGTCCCTGGTAGAACAGCGACGCATCGCCGCCGCCCAGCAACTCGGCCAGCACGGCCACCGGCGCCTGGTCGCGGCTGCCACGTTCCGGCACTTTCCAGGCTGCGGCGATGGCCGGCACCTGGGCCAGCGCATCGCTTTGCTCGAGGCGCTTTTCGACGGTGTTGAGCGGCTCACTGAAGTCGGTGCCCTTCGGCACCGGGCGCGCCGGAATGGCGCCGAAGTATTTCTGGGCCAGCGCGAAACCTTGCTGCGGCGTGATGTCGCCGGCGATGGCCAGCACTGCGTTGTTCGGGCCGTAGTAATCGCGGTGGAACGCGCGCACGTCGTCCAGGCTGGCGTTTTCGAGGTCTTCGAAGCTGCCGTAGCCGTCGTGGTTGTTTTCCCATTTCTGGAACGCGTGCTGGCTGATGTCGATCCACATGAAGCCGCCGTACGGCTGGTTCTTCACGTTGACGCGAATTTCTTCCTTGACGACATCCTGCTGGTTCTTCAGCGTGGCCGGGCTGAAGTCGAGCGTCTTCATGCGGTCGGCTTCCAGCCACAGGATCGGCTCGAGGCTCGATACCGGGACGGTCTCGATGTAGTTGGTGAAGTCGGGGCGCGTCGAGCCGTTGTTCCAGCCGCCGCCGCCCGTGATCGTGGTATCGAAAATGCCCTTCGGCGCGTTCGGCGTGCCCTGGAACATCAGGTGTTCGAACAGGTGTGCAAAGCCGGTGCGGTTCTTCGGCTCGAGGCGCATGCCGACGTGGTAGACGACCGAGACGCCGACCGTCGGCGAGGTGCGGTCTTCCGACACGATCACGGTCAGGCCGTTATCGAGTTTCTTGGTGGTGACCGGCAGGGTCCACCCGTCGGTCGGTGCGGCAAATGCCGACATCGACAGGGTGAGTCCGGCCAGCAGGACGGGGGTATGGCGCATGCGCATGGAGACCTCGGATAGGATCGCAATATGGATGAAGGCACAGCGGTGGCGCCCGGGCCACCGGCGAAACATCTTAGCGCAATGGCATGCTTTTAAATAATGTTTTTATTGTTCAGGCGCATGACATCGGGATGTGATGTGGACGGCATATACCGTCAACACCCGCCAACCCCCGCCCCAGCGCAGCTCGGAGGGCGAATTCTGCAGTTCATCGCATCAGCGGCGGGGGCCGTTGACTTTCGCGTTATAGTTTCATCATGACAAGTCTTGGCGCTGGCCCGGGCAAGAACACACTGGAGAACCTCGATGACTTACCTTTTCAAGCTGGGCGCTGCGGCTGCCTTGTTGGGCGCGACGGCCGGCCTCGTGCAGGCTGCGCCGGACACGGTCAGCGAGTCGCGTCCGATCGATGCGCAAGTCGTGCGCGTCAAGCTCGAAGGGGCCGGCGACCTGACCATTCGCCAGGGCGCGAAGGCGATGCTGGTGCTCAGGGGCGATCCGCGCTTGCTGTCGCGCACCACGACATCGCAGCGCGGCGACACGCTCAGCATCGAGACGGAAGGGCGCCGGGCCAGTTTCACGTTCAGCGGCCCGGCCGGCATCCAGGCTGAGCTGGTGCTGCCGAACCTGCATGCGGTGGCGTCCGAAAGCATTGGCGCCACCACGGTCAGTGGCTTTGCTGGCGAGACACTCGATATCAATCTCGATGGCGCCGGCTCGATGTCGGTATCATCATCGAATTACCGCTTCATCACGGCCAGCCTGGGCGGCGTGGGCAACCTGAAGATCAACGGCATCGACAGCGAAGGCATCGACCTGAACCTGGGCGGCGCCGGTTTCGTGACATTGAACGGGCGCAGCAAGCGACTCAAGGCCGAGCTTGGCGGGCTTGGCGGGCTCGACGCGCAAGGCTGCATCGTCGATTCGGTGGCGCTCGATCTGTCGGGGCTGGGCAATGCGACCGTCAATGTGCGCCAGAGCATCAACGTATCGCTGTCGGGCATGGGCTCTGTAACGGTGCTGGGCAAGCCGGTGAACCGCAAGGTGGCGCTGGACGGCCTGGGCAAGGTCAACTGGAAATGACGGACGCGCGACAACCACGCCGGCCGGGGCCATCCCGGCGGCATCGGCAACGACCCCGATTCTGTGTGCGAGACATGAAAACACCATTGTTTGCAGTCCTCCTGGCGCTGAGCCTGCAGTTTGGCCTGCACGGCAGCGCCCACGCCGGCTTCCCCGAAGGCGCCAGCGCCTACAACGCCCGCAACTATGCGCTCGCGCTGAAGGAAGTCACGCCGCTGGCCAAGGCCGGCCACGCCGAAGCGCAGCATTTGCTGGGGCTCATGTACTACATGGGCCGGGGCGTCCCACGCGATTACAAGCAGGCGTTCGCCTGGCACCAGAAGGCGGCGGTGCAGGGCAAGGCCGATGCGCAGTATGTGGTCGGCGCAATGTATTACACCGGCAACTCGGTGCCGCAAGACCAGAAGCACGCCGTGACCTGGTTCCGCAAGGCGGCCGAGCAGGGCCATGCCGAAGCCCAGAATGCGCTGGGGTTGATGTACCGCTACCACGTGGCCGGCGTGCCGCAGGATGTCGTGCTGGCGTATATGCTCTACAACCTGGCCGCGGCTGGCGGCAACCGCAATGCGGTCGACCAGCGCGCCGCCATCGCCAAGCGCATGACGCAGGAGCAGATCGAGGAAGCGCAGGCGCTGTCGCGCACCTGGAAGCCGGGTACGCCGCTGCCGACGACGTCGAAGACGGGCAGCGACGCCTGATGCAGCAGGCGCCGCGTCAATCCACCAGCGCGCGCGACACCGTCTGTTCGAGCTCGGTGAGCACCACCGGCTTGCGCAGCAGGCGGCTGTGCGGAATCAGGTCGATCGCGCTCGAGTCGGCATAGCCGCTGATGAAGATGATCGGCAAGCCAGGCGCGCGCTGGCGCGCCTTGCGCGCGACCTCGGCGCCATTCATGCCCGGCATCAGGTAGTCGATGATGGCCAGCGCCGGATCGAGCTTGTCGAGCAGGTCGAGGCCGTGCTCGCCATCGCTCGCTTCGCTGACGTCGTAATCCATGTGTCGTAGCAGTTCGACGATCACGGTGCGCACTTCGTCGTCGTCGTCGATGACCAGCAGGCGCTTGTTGCCGGCGGCCTTGGCCGGCGCCAGGCCCTGGCCCGGCCGGGTGGCGCCGCGCCGCTCGGTGGCGGTGCAGGGCATGCACAGTTTGACCGTCGTGCCGGCCTGGGGCGACGAGGTCAGGTGCAATGTTCCGCTGGCCTGCTGCACGACCGAATTGACCTGCGCCAGGCCCAGCCCCGGATGCTGCCCCTTCTTGGTCGTGAAGAACGGCTCGAGCGCGCTGTCGAGCGTCTCAACCGACATGCCGCTGCCATTGTCGATGACGTGCACGGTGACTTGCCCGCCGCCGCCGCCGCCGCCGCCGCCGGCGCCGTCATGGAGCGCCGTCGTAATCTTCACGGTGCCGTAATCAGGCGTGGCCTCGACCGCGTTGCGGATCAGGTGCACAAGGGCCAGTTGCAGCTGGCCAGGGTCGCTCAGCACCGTGCCGGACCCGGCGTTCAGTTCCATGACCAGATTCAGCTGTGAAGGCAGATGCTCGTGCAGTTCGGCCAGGGCGGCGCGCACGACGGTATCCAGATGCACCGGCTCGGTCTGCAGCCGCTGGGTGCGCGAAAACGCGGCCAGCTGCGCCGTCAACCGCGCCGCGCCCATGACGGTCGACGCGATCTTGTCGACCAGCGGCGCTGTCGCCGGCTCGCCGCGCATGCGCAGTTTGAGCAACTGTGCGCTGCCGCCGATGACCATCAACAGGTTGTTGAAGTCGTGCGCGATGGTGCCGGTCAGTTGCGCGATGACTTCGTAGCGCTTGGCGCGCTCGGCCGTGGCCAGCGATTCGACCTGCAGCTGGTGGTGCCGCGCCAGCTCGTCCGACTGCTCGGCCAACTGGCGGTGCATCCGCAGCGCCAGTTGGCCCTCGTTATCGCGCTGGGCGATCTGTTCGCGTGCAAGCAGGTCGGCGGTACGGGCATTCTCGAGCACCAGGTACACCATCGGCACGCAGGTGGCGATCACGAGAATGGACAGCGCCGCCCCGATGCCCTCGACATCGGCGAAGACGTGGTGCACCAGCAGCCAGCCCAGCACCACCGGCAGCGCGGTCAACGCCAGCAGGCGCCGCGACTGCGCCACGCCGATGAACGGCGAGCGCAGCGTCATGCCCAGGCGCGTGGCCGGTTCGGCGATCAGGAAGGCGATGGCCAGGCTGGTCACGGACAGGGCGGTCTGCAGCGACATCGTGTTGAACAGGTACACGCCGTACAGGTCGGAAATCCGGTACATATAGCCGAGCAGGGCGGTGCCGCCCAGCAGTAGCGCCGCATTCGACGTGATTTCGATGATGGTCACTGCCCGGCGCCTGGACGCCATGCGCGCGGCCAGCACAGCGCAGCTCAGCGCCGCCAGTGACAGGGCGGTGGCGATCGACGTGCGGCCGCTGAGGGTTTCAGGCAGGTCGAGCAGCGTGTGCGCGAACCAGGGGCTGACGATGTCGGCCAGATAGATGAAGTGGCTGAGCAGGATGACGCTCGCCAGCAGTAACGTCGCCACGGCGAGCATGGCCGGCAATCTCGCCTGCGTGCCCGGCGCACCGCGCCAACGCGGCGCAGCCAGGCAAAACAGACCCAGCGCGGTCAGGATCGACACGTCTTGCCAGCCTGGAAACGGCGAGAACAAGCGGTCTTCGGCCAGCAGGTACCCCAATACTGACAAGGCCGCGATACCGATCGCGATCCAGGTCAGCGCGGCTTGTGCGATGTACAACTTGGGTTTGCTGGGCTCGTCTTCCATGGCTCGACGGGAGAAAGATGTGATTCATCGTAGCACGGTCCCCCCCGTTTTCGCGCAAGTCGCAGGCAGTGCGACGTTGCGACGCGAATTTGCCGGCGATGCCGGCTATGCGGGCTGGCGAACTGAGCCGAAGGCCAGGCCGGTGCATGATGACGAAAGACCAATTCAAGGAGTCCGCAATGGCCAAGGTAACCCTGACCCTGACAACCCACGTGCCGGTCTCGACCGGCGAAGCCTGGGCCTGGTCGACCTCGCTCGACGGCGTGCGCACCGAAATGCGCCCGCTGCTCAAGGTCGTGTTTCCCAAGTCGATGACGCACATCGGCCCCGACACCGCTCTCAACACCGTCCTGGGACGGTGCCAGTTCCTGCTGTTCGGCGTGTTTCCGATCGATATGTCGAAGCTGCGCTTTACCGAGATGGAACCGGGTCACCGCTTTGTCGAGGAGTCCGATCTGATGTCGATGCGTTCCTGGCGCCATGAGCGCGTGATCACGCCGTCGACCGATGGCCGGGGCGCCCGCGTCACCGATCATCTGGCCTTCACGCCGCGCCTGGCCACGCCCGTCGTACGCTATCTCGTGAAGCTGTTTTTCGAGCACCGCCACAAGAAGCTGGGGCAGGCTCTGGGCGCGCGCGCGGCCGCCGCCGGACGCCGCGCCGCCGATCGTGGCGGAATCGGCCGGGCGCGCTGACGTGCGCTCGCGTGGTAGGCTTCGGCTTTGACTCATTCGCGCGCCGGCCTGCATCGCGGCGTTGCGGCAATTTGGAGCTTGTATGTTGATTGCCACTCACGGCGGCAAATTCCACGCGGACGACGCGTGGGCCGTCGCCGTCCTGAAGGTGCTGTTCCCCGATGCCGACGTGATACGCACCCGCGAACAGGCCAGGATCGATGCCGCCGATTTCGCCATCGACGTCGGTGGGGTCTGGGATCCGGCCACGGGCCGGTTCGACCACCACCAGAAGGAATTCAACGCCACCCGCGCGTCCGGCGTGCCGTACGCCAGCGCCGGCCTGGTGTGGCGCGACTACGGTGCGCGCTGCGTCGCCGCACTGGCCATCCGGCATACGGGTGAGACGCTGTCGGACGATACCGCCCAGCAGATCGCCTACGCCATCGACGTCGATATCGTGCAATACCTCGATCTGTCGGACGTCGGCGTGGCCAAGAACGCGCCGGGCAGCTATGGCTTGTCGGCCGTGGTCTCGGGCTTCAATCCGGGCTGGCTGGACGAGCAGCGCCTGGGCTATGGCGAAGCGGTCGACGTGTACCGCATGGGGCAGTTCATGCGCGCCGTGGAGTTTCTTACGGATATCATGGGCAATGCCGTGCGCTACCGCGTCGGCGCCATGCTGGCCGTCACGCAAGTGCGTCAGGCCGAGGTGCTCGAGGGCGGAAAGCTGCTGTTCCTGAAGAATGCCGCGTTGCCATGGAGCAGCATCGTGCGCAAGGAAATGCCGAAGATCCTGTTCGTCATCAGCCACAGCCTGACCGAGAACCGCTACATCCTGCACACGGTCTCGGTCGATACCGAAAGCTTCGATGCCAGGGCCGACCTGCCCGAAACCTGGGCTGGCCTGCGCGAGGCCGACCTGGCTGCCGTGACGGGCGTGCCGGACGCCGTGTTCTGCCACACGGGCCGCTTCATCGCTGCCGCGCGCAGCTACGACGGCATCCGCACGATGGCGCGTCAAGCGCTCGATGCGGTCGAGCAGGGCGTGACGGTCACGACGTACTCGTAGCGCTTGCGCTGCGTCGGCAGGCTGGCGCTGACTCCCGTACAATTGCGGTTTTGCTAATGCGGGAGTCATCCATGCGCGCCATCGAGATTACCAAGCCGGGCCAGCCCGACGTATTGCAACTGTGCGAACGGCCACTGCCGGTACCGGGCAGCGGCGAAGTGCTGATCAAGGTCCATGCGGCCGGCATCAACCGCCCGGACGTGCTGCAGCGCCTGGGTAAATACCCGGTGCCACCGGGTGCGTCCGACTTGCCGGGCCTGGAAGTGGCCGGCGAGATCGTCGATGGCGACCTGGGCGACAGCGGTTTTGCCAAGGGCGACCTGGTCTGCGCGCTGGTGCAGGGCGGCGGCTACGCCGAATACTGCACGGCGCCGGTCGCGCAGTGCCTGCCGGTTCCAGAAGGCGTCACCCCTCTGGAGGCGGCCACCTTGCCGGAAACGTATTTCACGGTCTGGAGCAATGTGTTCGACCGGGCGCGCCTGAGTGAGGGCGAAAGCCTGCTGGTGCAGGGCGGCAGCTCGGGCATCGGCGTGACCGCGATCCAGGTCGCCACCGCGCTGGGCCACCGCGTGTTCGCAACGGCAGGCAGTGACGACAAATGCCGCGCCGTCGAAGCGCTGGGCGCCGAGCGCGGCATCAATTACCGCGACGAGGATTTTGTTGACGTGGTCAAGGAACTTACCAACGGCAAAGGTGTCGACGTGATCCTCGATATGGTAGCGGGCGACTACGTCGCGCGCGAGATCGATTGCCTGGCCGACGATGGCCGCCTGGTCGTGATCGCGTTGCTCGGTGGCTCACGCGCCAACCTGGACATGGGCCAGGTACTGCGCCGCCGCCTGACGGTCACCGGTTCCACGCTGCGTCCGCGTCCGGTCGCGTTCAAGGCGGCCATTGCGCGCCAGTTGCGCGAGCAGGTCTGGCCGCTGTTTGCGCAGAAAAAGATCAAGCCGGTGATCCACCACGTGTTCCCGCTGGCCGAAGCCGCCGCGGCGCACGCGATGATGGAGTCGAGCACGCACGTGGGCAAGATCGTGCTGCAAGTGCTGGCCGACTGAACTTAAAACATGAAAACAACGGCGCGCCGCCCCGGCTGACTCAGCCCGGGTAGCGCATCCACGGGCGGTTTCAAGCCGGTTGACATCCTCAGCCATTGTTTGACCGCCTCAAACCCGACCGCTAGAATAGCGGGTTATTTGACATGGGGTAGTATGCGTCCCACACTCGTAGTAGGTAACTGGAAGATGAATGGCAGCCGGGCAGTCAACGCCGAGCTGCTGCAGGCAATTCTCGCAGGTCTGGACACCGGCGCTGGCGCCGAAGGTCAGGCCGCGTGCGCGGTGTGCGTCCCCGCGCCGTACCTGTTCCAGTGCGAGCAATTGTTGGGCGGCAGCGCGGTGGCCTGGGGCGCGCAGGATGTCGCGACCGAGCCGTGCGGCGCCTTTACCGGCGAAGTGTGCGTGTCGATGCTGCAAGATTTTGGCTGCCGTTACGTGATCGTCGGCCACTCCGAGCGCCGCGGCTACCATGGCGAGTCGAACGAGCTGGTGGCGCGCAAGGCAAAGGCGGCGCTCGACGCCGGCCTGACCCCGATCGTCTGCGTCGGCGAAACCCTGGCACAGCGTGAAGCGGGCGAGACCAACGATATCGTGGGCGGCCAGCTGCACGCGGTGCTGGAACTCGTGGGCTTTGAAGATGTCTCACGCCTGGTGCTGGCTTACGAGCCGGTCTGGGCGATCGGCACCGGCAAGACCGCCACACCCGAGATGGCGCAGGAAGTCCACGCCAACTTGCGCGCGCTGGTGCGCAAGTGCAACGTCGATGCAGCGGAAACCGTACAAATCCTTTACGGCGGCAGCATGAAGCCGGAGAATGCAGCCGAACTGCTCGCGCAACCGGACATCGATGGCGGCCTGATCGGCGGCGCGGCACTGAAGGCGGCGGATTTCCTCGGCATTATTCGCGCTGCATGAGGTGAGCAGTACGGTGCCAGATAAGGTACTCAATAGTATTAAATCTCCCGCATTAATTTTGCGAAGATTTTGGAATTACAAAAAATTTGAAACGCTGTTAAACCTTGGAATGGAATTGCAATGATCTGGTCTAATCTTATTATCGTCGTGCAGGTTATCTCGGCCCTGTCCATTATTGGCCTGGTGCTGATGCAGCACGGCAAGGGCGCGGATATGGGTGCGGCCTTCGGTTCCGGCGCGTCGGGCAGCCTGTTCGGTGCATCGGGTTCGTCGAACTTCATGTCCAAGGCAACGGCAGTGGCCGCCGCCGTGTTCTTCGGCACCACCCTGACGCTGGCCTATATCGGCAACGACCGCAGCAGTGGCGACAACGCCGGCGTGATGGGCCGTGCCCAGGCGCCAGCAGCCGGTATCCCGGTCACTGCCCCGGCGCAGACGGCGCCAGCCGATGTGCCAACGCTGCCAGCCGGCAGTGCGGTGCCGGCCGCCCCGGCGCCAGCGCCAGCCGCGCCAGCACCGGCAACGCCAGCACCGGCCGCCCCGGCGCCAGCGACGAACTAAGTCACGTATCCCGGCGCTACGCGCGCCACCGTTGTTCTAAAACAATGCGCCTTTTATCGGGCGCATTGTCGTTTTTAGGCGTAGAATACTGCGGCGCGTGACGGAGTTAGGCAGCTGGCATGCGCAACCTTGCAATATTGACGGTTGTGTCCCAGTGAAAATTGTCATGCTCGTGTCAGTAAAAGAGCGTGCAATAGATTGTTCGGCGATATGATTCAAATAAATAGCAAATATCTTTGTGATTGCGCAATTTGAGCATTGAAAGATAGTGCTAAAGCAGGTTAAAATACTGTTCTCCAGCCGACGTGGTGAAATTGGTAGACACGCTATCTTGAGGGGGTAGTGGCGCAAGCTGTGCGAGTTCGAGTCTCGCCGTCGGCACCAAAATTTAGAAAGAAAGCCAGCAAGGGCGCACGAGTTTTTACCTCATGCCTGAGCTGGCTTTTTTACGAGGATCTGTCGTACGATCCTGGCGGCAGGCTCGAAGCCAGGTTCGCACGATTCGGTGCTGCATCTCTGCAGCGTTCCATTAACCGATCGTTCAGAAGGCTTCATCGTGAACCTCGAAAGTTATCTCCCCGTTCTTCTCTTTATCCTGGTTGGCATCGGTGTCGGTGTCGCCCCTCAGGTGCTTGGTCGCCTGCTCGGGCCGCACAAACCCGACGATGCCAAACTGTCCCCGTATGAATGCGGCTTCGAAGCCTTCGAAGACGCGCGCATGAAGTTCGACGTCCGGTACTACCTGGTCGCGATCCTGTTTATTTTGTTTGATCTTGAAACGGCATTCTTCTTCCCATGGGGCGTCTCGATGCGCGAACTGGGGTTCACCGGTTTCATCACGATGATGGTGTTCATCGCCGAATTCGTCGTGGGCTTCTGGTACATCTGGAAGAAAGGTGCCCTTGATTGGGAATAAGCCATGGCTATTGAAGGCGTACTAAACGAAGGTTTCATCACCACCACAGCCGACAAGCTGGTCAACTGGGCACGTACCGGGTCGATGTTCCCGATGACGTTCGGTCTGGCCTGCTGCGCGGTCGAGATGATGCACGTGGGCGCGGCCCGCTACGACATGGACCGCTTCGGTATCGTGTTCCGTCCGTCGCCACGCCAGTCCGACGTCATGATCGTTGCCGGCACGCTGTGCAACAAGATGGCGCCGGCGCTGCGCAAGGTCTACGACCAGATGGCCGAGCCGCGCTGGGTCATCTCGATGGGCTCCTGTGCCAACGGTGGCGGCTACTACCACTATTCGTATTCGGTCGTCCGTGGCTGCGATCGCATCGTCCCGGTCGATGTCTACGTGCCAGGCTGTCCACCGACCGCCGAAGCTCTGCTGTACGGCATCATGCAGCTCCAGAACAAGATCAAGCGCACCAATACCATCGCGCGCTAAAAACGGACGGCGTACTCCATGACGACAAAACTCGAAACCCTTCAACTCGCCCTGCAGACTGCCCTGGGCGAGGGCGCTGTCATTTCGGCGGCGCTGGGTGAAGTCACGGTGGTGGTCAAGGCCGCCGACTACCTCCGCTCGATGACCGCCTTGCGTGATACGCCGGCGCTGGCCTTCGAGCAGATGATCGACCTGTGCGGCGTCGACTATTCCGAATATGGCGAAGGCACCTACGAAGGTCCGCGTTTCGCGGTCGTCGTGCACCTGCTGTCGCTGACCCATAACTGGCGCGTGCGCGTGCGGGTGTTCTGCCCGGACGACGATATGCCGCTGGTCGAATCGATCACGTCGATCTGGCGCGCCGCCAACTGGTTCGAGCGCGAAGCGTTCGACCTGTTCGGCATCCTGTTCGACGGCCACGGCGACCTGCGCCGCATCCTGACCGACTACGGTTTCATCGGCCACCCGTTCCGCAAGGACTTCCCGATCTCGGGCTATGTCGAAATGCGCTACGACCCCGAGCAGAAACGCGTGATCTACCAACCCGTCACGATCGAGCCGCGCGAGAACATTCCGCGCGTGATTCGCGAAGAGACCTACGGGACGAAATAATGGCTGAGCTTAAGAACTACACCCTGAACTTTGGTCCGCAGCACCCGGCAGCGCACGGCGTGCTGCGCCTGGTGCTCGAACTCGACGGCGAAGTGATCCAGCGCGCCGATCCGCACATCGGCCTGCTGCACCGCGGAACCGAGAAGCTGGCTGAAACGCGCACTTATCTCCAGTCGGTTCCGTACATGGACCGCCTCGACTACGTGTCGATGATGTGCAACGAGCACGGCTACGTGATGGCGATCGAGAAGCTGCTCGGTATCCAGGCGCCGATCCGCGCCCAGTACATCCGCACGATGTTCGACGAAGTCACCCGCATCCTGAACCACCTGATGTGGCTCGGCGCGCACGCACTCGACATCGGCGCCATGGGCCCGTTCCTGTACTGCTTCCGCGACCGCGAAGACCTGTTCGACGTGTACGAGGCCGTATCGGGCGCGCGCATGCATGCGGCCTATTACCGCCCGGGCGGCGTGTACCGCGACCTGCCGGACACGATGCCGCAGCACAAGGCTTCGCCGATCCGCAGCGCCAAGGCCATCGATGCACTGAACGAACACCGCCAGGGTTCGGTGCTCGACTTCCTCGACGCGTTTACCAAGCGCTTCGATGGCTATGTCGATGAATACGAAACCCTGCTGACCGACAACCGTATCTGGAAGCAGCGTACCGTCGGCATCGGCGTGGTGACGCCGGAAGACGCGAAAGCCATGGGCTTTACCGGCGCCATGCTGCGCGGCTCGGGCATCGCCTGGGACCTGCGCAAGACGCAACCTTATGCGGCGTACGACAAGGTCGAATTCGATATTCCAGTGGGCACCAATGGCGACTCGTACGACCGCTACCTGGTGCGCGTGGAAGAGATGCGCCAGTCGAACCGCATCATCAAGCAATGCATCACCTGGCTGCGCGCGAACCCGGGCCCGGTCATGATCGACAACAACAAGATTGCGCCGCCGAACCGGATGGACATGAAGTCCAATATGGAATCGCTGATTCACCACTTCAAGCTGTTCACCGAAGGCTTCCACGTCCCCGAGGGCGAGGCGTATGCCGCGGTCGAGCATCCGAAGGGCGAGTTCGGCATCTATATCGTCTCCGACGGCGCCAACAAGCCATACCGCCTGAAAATCCGCACGCCGGACTATGTCCACCTGCAGAGCCTCGACGAAATGGCACGCGGACACATGATCGCTGACGCGGTGGCCATCATCGGCACGCAAGACATCGTGTTCGGTAGTATCGATAGGTAACGCTCACGTTCGATAAGAAGGCAGAAGAGATTATGTTATCCCCGCAGTGTTACCAAAAAATCGATCGCGAGCTGGCCAAGTACCCAGCCGATCAACGCCAGTCGGCCGTGATGGCGTCGCTGGCGCACGCCCAGGTCGAACTGGGCTGGCTGTCGCCAGAGACGATGCAAGAGCTGGCCGACTACATCGGCATGCCGGCCATCGCCGTGCAAGAGGTGGCGACTTTCTACAATATGTTCAACGTGAAGCCGGTCGGCCAGCACAAGATCACCGTGTGCACCAACCTGCCATGCGCCTTGTCGGGTGGCGAACGCGCGGCCCAGCGCATCAAGGATGCCCTGGGTATCGACTATCGCGACACCACCGCCGACGGCAAGTTCACGCTGATGGAAGGCGAGTGCATGGGCGCTTGCGGAGATGCACCGGTCATGCTGGTGAACAATCACCGCATGTGTTCGTTCATGAGCGACGCCAAGATCGACGCCCTGCTTGAGGAACTGAACAAATGACCAGCCTGCACGATCGTCACATCAAGCCGCTGATCCTGAAGGATCTGAACGGTTCCAACTGGCACCTGAACGACTACGTCAATCGTGGTGGTTATTCGGCGCTGCGCCGCATCATCGAAGAAAAAATCACGCCCGAGCAGATCATCGCCGACATGAAGGCGTCGGGCCTGCGCGGCCGCGGCGGCGCCGGTTTCCCGACGGGCCTGAAGTGGAGCTTCATGCCGCGCCAGTTCCCGGGCCAGAAATACCTCGTCTGCAATACCGACGAAGGCGAGCCGGGCACGTTCAAGGACCGCGACATCATTCGCTATAACCCGCATGCGCTGATCGAAGGCATGGCCATCGGCGCCTACGCGATGGGCATCACCGTGGGCTACAACTACATCCACGGCGAAATCTTCGAGGACTACCTGCGCTTCGAAGAAGCGCTGGAAGAAGCGCGCGCCGCCGGCTTCTTGGGTGACAACATCCTGGGCAGCACGTTCTCGTTCCAGCTGCACGCGCACCACGGCTACGGCGCCTACATCTGCGGCGAAGAAACCGCGCTGCTCGAGTCGCTCGAAGGCAAGAAGGGCCAGCCGCGCTTCAAACCGCCGTTCCCGGCCTCGTTCGGCCTGTACGGCAAGCCAACGACGATCAACAACACCGAGACCTTCGCTGCGGTCCCGTTCATCCTGAACATCGGCGCCGAGAACTACATGGCGCTGGGCAAGCCTAACAACGGCGGCACCAAGATCTTCTCGATCTCGGGCGACGTCGAGCGGCCAGGCAACTACGAAGTCCCGCTGGGTACGCCGTTTGCGACCCTGATGGAACTGGCTGGTGGCATGCGCGGCGGCAAGAAGATCAAGGCAGTGATTCCAGGCGGCTCGTCGGCGCCGGTGGTGCCGGGCGAGCAGATGATGCAAACCGACCTCGACTACGATTCGATCGCGAAAGCCGGCTCGATGCTGGGTTCGGGCGCCGTGATCGTGATGGACGAGACGCGCTGCATGGTCAAGTCGCTGCTGCGCCTGTCGTACTTCTACTACGAAGAATCGTGCGGCCAGTGCACGCCATGCCGCGAAGGCACCGGCTGGATGTACCGCATGGTGCACCGCATCGAGCATGGCCAGGGCCGACCGGACGACATGGATCTGCTGAACAACATCGCTGACAACATCAAGGGCCGCACGATTTGCGCGCTCGGCGATGCGGCCGCGATGCCAGTGCAGGCCATGATCAAGCACTTCCGCGAAGAATTTGAATATCACATTGAGCACAAGCACTGCCTCGTGCCCTCATACCTTTAAACCAGGTCAGGTAACGATCCCATGGTTGAAATCGAATTAGACGGCAAGAAAGTTGAAGTCCCACCAGGTTCAATGGTGATGGACGCCGCAAACAAGCTCGGTACGTACATTCCGCACTTCTGCTATCACAAGAAATTGTCGATCGCTGCGAACTGCCGCATGTGTCTCGTCGAAGTGGAAAAGGCGCCGAAGCCGCTGCCAGCATGCGCGACCCCGGTCTCGCCTGGCATGATCGTGCGCAGCCACAGCGACAAGGCCGTGCAGGCCCAGAAGTCGGTGATGGAATTTTTGCTCATCAATCACCCGCTCGATTGCCCGATCTGCGACCAGGGCGGCGAATGCCAGCTGCAAGATCTGGCGGTCGGCTACGGCAAGAGCGGCTCGCGCTACGAAGAAGAAAAGCGCGTGGTGGCCCCGAAAGAAGCGGGCCCCCTGATCTCGATGGAAGAGATGTCGCGCTGCATCCAGTGCACCCGTTGCGTGCGCTTCGGCCAGGAAGTTGCCGGCGTCATGGAATTCGGCATGCTGGGCCGCGGCGAACACTCCGAAATCACGACCTTCGTCGGCAAGACCGTCGACTCGGAAGTGTCGGGCAATATGATCGACCTGTGCCCGGTCGGCGCGCTCACCAGCAAGCCATTCCGCTACAGCGCACGTCCGTGGGAACTGCAGCGCCGCAAGTCGGTCTCGCCGCACGATTCGCTGGGCGCGAACCTGATCGTCCAGGTCAAGGGTGGCCGCGTCATGCGCGTGCTGCCGCTCGAGAACGAAGCGGTCAACGAGTGCTGGTTGTCGGATAAAGAGCGTTTCTCGTACGAAGCGCTGAACAACACCGACCGCCTGACCAAGCCAATGATCAAGCAGGGCGGCATGTGGCAGGAAGCCGAGTGGCAAACCGCCCTCGAATACGTCGCCCACGGCCTGCGCAATATCCGTCACGAACACGGCGCCGACGCGATTGCCGCAGTCGCCACCGCGCACTCGACCGTCGAAGAACTGCACCTGCTGAACAAGGCCGTGCGCGGCCTGGGCTCGGACAACGTCGAGTTCCGCCTGCGCCAGAGCGATTTTTCGCTCGACGGCCAGGTCACGCCATGGCTCGGCATGCCGATCGCCCAGCTCAGCACGCTCAAGCGCGCACTGGTCGTCGGCTCGTTCCTGCGCAAGGATCACCCGCTGGTCACGACGCGCCTGCGCGCCGCCACCAAGTCGGGCCTGCGCCTGTCGCTGGTTGCCGGCGCTGACGATGAACTGTTGATGAAGGTCGCGCACAAGCTGATCGCCGCGCCAAGCGACTGGCTCGTGGCGCTGTCCGAGATCGTCGTTGCCATCGCTGCCGACAAGAGCATCGCTGTGCCAGCCGGCTTCGAACACATCGAAGCGTCTGACGTGGCCAAAGCCATCGCCGCGTCGCTGGTCGTCGTCGGCGACGTCGAACTGCCAGGTGCGATCCTGCTGGGTAACGCTGCCGCGCAACATCCGCAAGCATCGAAGATTCACGCTGCCGCGCAGTGGATCGCCGAGCAGACCGGTTGCTCGTTCGGCTACCTGGTCGAGTCGGCCAACAGCATCGGCGGCCACCTGGTGGGCGCTACTTCCGGCAAGAACGAAGCACCGTTCGCGACGCCGAAGAAGGCCTATGTGCTGCTGAACGCCGAGCCGCAACTGGACGCCGCCAACCCGCAGCAAGCCACCGCTGCGCTGGCCGGCGCCGAGATGGTCGTGGCCATGTCGGCCTTCAAGCATGGCCTCGACTATGCCGACGTGCTGCTGCCGATCTCGCCGTTCTCGGAAACGTCGGGCACGTTCGTCAACTGCGAAGGCCGCGCACAGAGCTTCAACGGTACCGTGCGTCCACTGGGCGACACCCGTCCAGCCTGGAAAGTGCTGCGCGTGCTGGGCAACCTGCTGGGCCTGCAAGGTTTTGATTACGACACGTCTGAATCGATCCGCGACGAACTGTTCGGCAAGGGCGTGACCGATCTGTCGGGCAAACTCAACAACAAGGCCGCGCTGGCCCCGACTGCGGGCGCCTACGCCCCGGCCGGCCAGCTCGAGCGCGTGACCGATGTGCCGGTGTATTTCACCGATGCGCTGGCGCGCCGCGCCGAACCGCTGCAACGCACCGCCGACGCCAACGCGCCGCTGGTGACGCTGTCGAAAGCGGTTGCCGAATCGATCGGCGTGAAAGCTGGTGACAGCGTCACCGTCACGCAGGGCGCCGGTTCGGCCGTGCTGGTGGCCGACGTTGACGTCACCTTGCCGTCGAACGCGGTGCGTGTCGCCGCCGGCCATCCGGCCGTCGCGACGCTGGGCGCCATGTTCGGTTCCATCCAAGTTGCAAAAGCAGGGGAGAGCAAGTAATGGCCGCGCCCGGTTACATTGATTCATTCAACGCCGGCGGTGCAGACCTGCTCGGCCCGGTCTGGCCGATTGTCTGGACCCTGATCAAAATCATCGCGGTCGTTGCACCGCTGATGATCGCGATTGCCTACGCCACGCTGTGGGAGCGCAAGTTCATCGGCTGGATCCAGATCCGCGTCGGCCCGAACCGCGTCGGCCCTGGCGGCCTGCTGCAGCCGATGGCCGACGGCCTGAAACTGCTGATCAAAGAGATCGTGATCCCGGCGAAAGCCAGCAAGAGCCTGTTCGTGATCGGTCCGGTCATGACGATCATGCCGGCGCTGGCTGCCTGGTCGGTCATTCCGTTCGGCCCGCAATTTGCGCTGGCCGACGTGAACGCCGGCGTGCTGCTGCTGATGGCGATCACCTCGGTCGAGGTCTACGGCATCATCATCGCCGGCTGGGCGTCGAACTCGAAGTACTCGTTCATGGGCGCCATGCGCGCGTCGGCACAGATGATCTCGTACGAAATCCCGATGGGCTTCGTGCTGGTGGTCGTGCTGATGGTCACGGGCAGCCTGAACCTGTCGGCCATCGTCGCTGGCCAGCAGATGGGTATGTTCGCCGACTGGGGCGTGAACTTCCTGTCGTGGAACTGGCTGCCGCTGTTCCCGCTGTTCCTGATTTACCTGATTTCGGGCCTGGCCGAGTGCGGTCGTCACCCGTTCGACGTGATCGAGGGTGAATCCGAGATCGTCGCCGGTCACATGGTCGAGTATTCGGGCATGTCGTACGCGATGTTCATGCTGGCCGAGTACGGCAACATGATCCTGATCGCCTGCCTGGCCTCGCTGTTCTTCCTTGGTGGCTGGTCGGCGCCGTTCGGCTTCCTCGAATTCGGTGGCACCCTTGGCGGCCTCGTCGGCTTCTTCTGGCTGTTCCTGAAAACGTTCTGCCTGGTCACGTTCTTCATCTGGGTGCGCGGTACGTTCCCACGTTACCGTTACGACCAGATCATGCGTCTGGGCTGGAAAGTGTTCATTCCGATCACGCTGATCTGGCTGGTGTTCATCGCCGCCTGGATGCAGACGTCGTGGAATATTTGGAAGTAAGGGGACGCACATGTCACGTATGAAAGAAATCCTCGGCAGCCTGATGCTGACCGAGTTGATCAAGGGCCTGGCCCTGACCGGCCGCTACGCTCTGTCGCGCTCGATCACGGTCCAGTACCCGGAAGAAAAGACCCCGATGTCGAACCGCTTCCGCGGTCTGCATGCGCTGCGTCGCTACCCCAACGGGGAAGAGCGCTGCATCGCCTGCAAACTGTGCGAAGCAGTCTGCCCGGCCATGGCGATCACGATCGAGTCGACCCAGCGCGAAGACGGCACCCGCCGCACCTCGCGCTACGACATCGACCTGACCAAGTGCATCTTCTGCGGCTTCTGCGAAGAATCGTGCCCGGTGGATTCGATCGTCGAAACGCACGTGCTCGAATACCACGGTGAAAAACGCGGCGACCTCTATTACACCAAAGAGATGCTGCTGGCCGTGGGTGACCGCTACGAAACCGAGATTGCCGCTGCCCGCGAGGCGGACGCCAAGTTCCGCTAAGTGTTAATTACAAGAGGCTCCTGGGTTAGTCATGACATTTACTGATATTTTGTTCTACGTGTTCGCGGCCGTGATGGTGCTGGCTGGCCTGCGCGTCATCACCGCCAAGAACCCGGTTCACGCCGCGCTGTTCCTGGTGCTGGCCTTCTTCAACGCCGCCGGTATCTGGCTGCTGCTGAAGGCCGAATTCCTCGCCATCGTGCTGGTGCTGGTCTATGTCGGCGCCGTCATGGTGCTGTTCCTGTTCGTGGTCATGATGCTCGATATTAATATCGACCGCATGCGCGAAGGTTTCTGGGGCTTCCTGCCACTGGCGTCGGGTGTCGGCGCGCTGATCGTGCTCGAGATGGGCGCGGTGCTCTGGCATGGCTACAGCAACTTCCAGCAAACGCCGGAAGCAGCTGCCATGAACATCGGCGGCACCAAGGAACTGGGCATGCAGATCTACACCCGCTACATCTACGGCTTTGAAATTGCCGCCGTGGTGCTGCTGGTGGCGATCATCGCCGCCGTTGCCCTGACCCTGCGCAAACGCAAGGACAGCAAGGCCATCGACCCGGGCGCCGCCGTGCGCGTCAAGCGCAACGACCGCCTGAAGATCATCAAGGTCGCGACCGTGGACCAGCCGGCCATCGACGCTGCGAACGTGGCCAAAGCGGCAGCCGCCGCTGCTGCTGCCGCAGGCCCAGCCGTGACCGAACCGAAGGAAAGCAAATGACCGTCTCCCTCGCACACTATCTGATCCTGGGCGCGATCCTGTTCGCGATCTCGGTGGTCGGTATCTTCCTGAACCGGAAGAACATCATCATCTTGCTGATGGCCATCGAATTGATGCTGCTGGCGGTGAACCTGAACTTCATCGCGTTTTCCCACTACCTGGGCGACGCGGCGGGGCAGATCTTCGTGTTCTTCATTTTGACCGTCGCGGCCGCCGAAAGTGCAATCGGCCTGGCGATCCTGGTGGTCCTGTTCCGCAATCTGGACACGATCAACGTGGAAGACCTCGACAGCCTCAAGGGCTGATCGGTCTCGCTCGATAACTTATAACGAATAAGGTTCAACATGGCGGGGCAAATTTCAACCTCACTCTTACTGGCAGTGCCACTGGCACCGCTCGCAGGCTCGGCAATTGCCGGTCTGCTGGGTACCAAGTTCCTGGGCAATGTCGTCGGCCGCAAGGTGTCGCATACCGCGACCATCCTCGGCGTGGCGATCGCGCTGGTCATTTCGGTCATGACCCTGATGGCCGCGCTCGACGGCTTCAAGCTCAACCAGGACCTGTACACCTGGATGACCGTCGGCACGCTCAAGCTGGCTGTCGGCTTCCAGATCGACACCCTGACCGCGATGATGATGTGCGTCGTCACGTCGGTGTCGCTGATGGTGCACATCTACACGATCGGCTACATGGCCGAGGATGACGGCTACAACCGCTTCTTCTCGTACATCTCGCTGTTCACGTTCGC
>Ga0265797_10000942_pt1 | contig 52434 bp, 62 predicted proteins | sample P2T30metagenome_FD_192433 | JGI IMG/M metagenome (GOLD analysis project Ga0265797, IMG submission 192433) | Plant litter microbial communities from East Loma Ridge, Irvine, California - P2 T30 | ecosystem: Environmental > Terrestrial > Plant litter > Unclassified | place: USA: California...
TCTCCTGGGGAGAGGTCCCAGGCGTTCCAGCCGGCGACGTTGGTGGCTACGCCGCGGACTTGCTTGGGGCTGCCTGCGGCCTTGTAGACTGTTGCTAGTTCTTTGGCTCCGGGCTCTGGAAAGGGGTGGTTAGTGATGGGATGGGGTTGGGGGGATGGGAGGGCGCTTACTTAGGTTGTCGTTCCAGCCGAGCCAGCCTCCGTGACCGGCATCGATGTACATGGCGATGTTGGGCAGGTTGAGCTGCTTCAGAGCGTATGCGACACCGTCCCGGTAGCCAGAGGCGGAGTCCTTGCAGGTCTGGAGGTCGGCGTTGGTGACCAAGTTGGGGAGCGAATCGGGCTCGATGACGAGGGCGATGGCAGTGTTGGGGTACTTCTTGAAGATGGCAACGATGGCTTTCGTATCGTTAGTAAAGGCTGTGATCAACAGAAATGATACACTTACGGTCAATGTACTCGGACTTGTACACGCTGAGCTCGCCAACAGCAAGCTCACCGTTGGAGGCCTTGGCGGCACAGTCACGACCAGGCAGATCGTAGATGACTAGTGCGGCAATCTGGTTGCAGGGGACGTCTTTGATACCATCCTCGACGACGGAGATCTTCTCACGGGTGTCGCTGATTATCTGTCAGTTGAGACTTGTAAGGACGAGCAGATTACTCACATCCACAAGAAAGTTCCAACGTCAGCAACCTTGAGAGCCTTAGCCGCCAAAGCAGTATCGGTCATCTGAGCAGCCGCAGAAACGACCTCGGATGAGTAGAACTTGTTGGCGTAGATGGATCGGGACGCAAAGGGGTTGCCAGACAGAGTGACGGGAGTGGCACATGCTGCAGCCTGGCGAGCAGTGATGGGACCGTTTTCCACGGGAGATGGGAGAGCGAAAGCGCCAGTGATGGCCGAGGCCACGGCGAAAGAGAAAAGACCCTTCATGTTGACGTTTGAATGTAGTTGTTTGGTTGCGTTGGTGCTGGAAGCCTTGGGGGTAGTGGGAGCCTCTTATATCGGCGTTGGATCGTATGCTGCTAGTATGGCGCCAACTCAGCACTGAGGTACCGTCTCATCAGGAAACAGGCCCGGAGACTGCGGACGTCAGCTTCTGGGTTGGGTCTGTGCGATCAGCGCTTGAGATATGAGGCTTAGATGAAGATTTATCAATGGCGACATGGTAGTATAGTAGGGGTCCACTGACATAGCACCAGCTGAGTGGGAGACAAAAGCCTGGTCTCTCGAGGTGGCGTTGCTTTACTAGCTATGAGCTTTGGATGAAGAGTTCTTTTGTGGAACGACATTACCGCCTCATGAGACTGCCATTAGGATTATGCAGTGGGATGCTCTCTTTGGGTATCTTCCAAACTTCCGAATGTCATATTCTCTTTTCGTTGCTCAAAGTCGTCTTGATAGGTCTCCAGCCGCTTGGACCCTGCCTACAGGGTAGATAAATGAATGTTTACATGAGACGTATTGGGGTTGCGGGGGTGCTTATTGTTCGGGTCTCCTACCCCGCGATCTTAGTCCTCAGCCTCACTCGTGATGACGATGATTGGCAGTTTGCGACATCATCTACGTAGCCCGTAAGCTTCCCATCGAGATATGAAAGAGTTTAGTATCGTGGGACAGCTGATCGGGTCATATGATACGGGTCATGGAGAACCGTCTTCCGATTGTTGTTGCAGGTGAACTCCTCGCAACATTTAGAGTCCCCATGAAATCTTTGGCAATGCACGAGTGATCAACAAATCTGCAGTAAAATGACGCGAGTCCTCTTCCCCGACAATGCTGTATTGAGGGTTAATTGGGCTCGGCCCGATGTAAAACGTAAGCAGGTACACGAAGGTAGCCCGGAAATCTTTGGCTAGAAAGCTTCTCGAAAGGCTCGAATGTACACATGACACTCGAAATTGATGAAGGTCGATCTTGGAGGCTCTTTAATTTTGCATTTATCCTGATGCACTCCACATGGGAGGTTATGGCGAACGAGAGACCAGGTCGATAAGACAGCCAAGCCTCGCTACCGACTTGCGATGCTGGTCCGGAGGTCGTGTGAGGCAGGACGAGCGCTTGCGGTAGGCTTCTGGAAGATGAGGATTGGGGGAACTCCCGGGTATATGCGTCTGCCTAAAACGAGCATATGAGAATACGACCGGACAGCGCAATACGTAGCGTCTGCCTGAAGGTGCGCGGTATCGTTGCATTTGACCGTCTTTGTGTCAAATAGTCTTGGATATACTCTTCTTTGCCGCACTGGACGGCTTCTGGTACACGATGGCATGATACGAGTGGAGCCTGGTGCTACCAATAACATCACAGCGGATTAGATCTCGTTACTGGTGCTATACGCGTGGAAGGCGGCAGACCACTTCCGTCTGGTCTTGTGAGCGCACGGCATGCGTATCGGCGCACGGCCTGCGCTGCTGCAGCTAGCTGTGTGGTTCGGACCGCGTTGTGAGAGAGTGAAGGTAACGGAGAGTCTGAAACTGATACATAGTGGTGACGACGACGCTCGGAAGGATGATCTGAGTGGTTGATGTGAGTGACGAGGTTCGCGTTCGCAGATGCCAGAGTGGTTGGGTAATTGAAGCTTGCCCACGCTAATGACGAGTCTATTCCCCTTCCAGCGTAGTCCCAATATGGAGGCCATCTAATGTACCTAAGCTTCACGCCATTGCCTCGCAAGCCTTGCGCTTGAGGAGAATTTCTGAGCTTGTGTGAACGTCCGCGATTCTCGAGAGGATAGTTAGACTTTGGTAGATTCGTGTGCTCTGAAAAGGGTGGGCAAAGAAATCACGATGCCTCTTGCGATCCACGCTTCGGCGATGAGACCTTGCTCAAATTGCGTGAAGATTCGAAGAGACCTCTGCATACCCCTGCGAAGGCGCATCTGGACATCAGCCATATATCCATAGCCATTCGATATTGATGCTACCGACTATTGCGATCGATCACGTGGCCATAGAGAGGCAGGCATCCATGGCACTAGATGCCGGCATCCGACTGGCGTTGGATTCCTACGTCCATGGCTCCCGTCTCCGGTACTTTCCAAGTCTCTTACTTTCTCTTGTTTGAATCATCTCAGCAAGTATAAATCCCGCATCGCTGCTCGAACACCAAGAAGAAAAGAGTACAATCATTCCGATGTACGAATTTCGGCTATTGAGCGTCAAAGTTCTGCGGATAGTGAGAGCCTATCCCTTGTGTTGCCATCCAGATCTCGTCATACTTTGTTGTATTCGGAGGGTTGATCCGATGGAGGAAATGAAGTCTGAAAGACGCGATACAAGTAGGCGACACATCGTCCCTACGCGCTTGTCGTCTGGGAAGCGGACTTTGGATGGATCTTCCGCGATGGCAAATCCTGAATGTAAACAAAGCTCACAGTTCGAGTTTCTCGTGCAGACTATGCAGATTATTGCGTACGTTGATGGGTAACGGTACGCCTGGATTGCTGAGGTCGCAGGCATAATGGTGCGTCTCGCTGTCGCATCGCAGTTGAAAATGGTCCAACGCACGGAGCATTTGTTCAGCATATGGGTTCGTAGGCGACGCGACGGGCGGTAAGCCCTAGTGAGAGCGTCAAACCCAGGCGATAGTATACCGCATGAAGCCATGATGCAATCGCAATCCAAGTTTTTCAGCCTGCTATTTCCCTTCGATTGGGTACCATGCTAACAAGTGGCGACTCTTCATTTGTCATCCTGGTCTATCGTGGTGTCTTGCTCATAATGAACTGAGTACTGGACTTCTTGTCGTATGATGTTGTTTTTCAAGCTCGCATCATCCACTCGCTCGTCATGTAAAACCAAGTTCTGCGGTGCTGACGAGACTATCGCTGTGTTTTGGAGTGCTTCAGGCCTCAATTTCATCTGCGCGATTCGAGGGTCAAATCTAGATAGGGGCAGAGCTGTCGTGTCAGATGACATCGTGTCCATAGAGATCTCAGGCTCGTCCGGGCGAGATGCCTGCTTGCGTGAAGTTTTCGCTTTCCCTGGAGCAACACCACGACCCGACAGCTTGTATCCTTGAGATGGCGCATGAACCCGCATAAGCTCGCCATGACCGAAACCAGTGTTGAGCGACTCTGTGAACCGCTTGAGCGCAGCGAGCGTCGCGGCCGCTAGAGAGTATGATAGTTCCACAGCCTGCCAGATGACCACTGTGGCTGCCGTGAGAGAGACATCTGATGTAGTCGTAAGTTGATGTATCTCATTTTGGCGAAGAGCAGAGAAGATTAGGGTTCTACCGCGTGATCAGCTAATACAAAAGCACTGCTGGCGAGCGGTACGTACGGTAGTCGGAGCCAAAATGACGATATGACGATGAGTTTGGTTCGGAAGGCCATACGTAGACCCCACACCAACTGAATGGGCAGGAAGAGCAGGAGGACCTCGGTCATGACGTCCAGAGCTGTGAGAGCAATCCATCGTCGCTCACTCTGGGCACATTCGGAGTGCGCGGAGGTGATGTCCCACGCAAGCACACGGTGGACCGAGCAGTCGACATTCAGAAGGAGGACGGATGTGAGACATTGAGCGACGATTATGGCGCTTACGCCGTACTGGAATCTTCTGTGGAATCTTGTCTGTGTCGTGCGCAATAGCATGGCAACGATGGCAATCTTAGAGACGCATAGGGATATGACCCATAGGATGTTACCAGCTGTTGCGTAGTTGTTGAGTTTCTCGATAGCGGATGAGAGAGTAGCCAGCTCGGTCATAGGGCGCCCGAGTCCAGTTGAGATGGACGCAAAAACCACACCAAAGAAACTAAGCGCCAATACCTATTCGCATGATTGTCAGTAACGGCCTCTCGTCGTGCTCAAAATTGTTATGAATACACCACGATGTACGTACCCCTGATAGTAGCACAATCAGATCATCGAGATTATAAGCTCTCCATCGAATATAACCTCGAAGGCATGCTACACATAGTGTGTAGCATAAGCAGAGACCGATGGTGAATTTCAACGTAGCTGCACGTCCTGGATCTCGTACGACTGCTTCCTCGTCATGATCTGCCATGATACTGCTCGTGAAAAGTACGCGAGAACTGCTCGGTAGCCTTAAGTTCCCACGGCAGGGCGTTAGCACACCCGTGTGGGTCGTGGCGTCGTCTCCAAAGCTGCGGCGCGGACAACCGTCTCATCTTATCACCGTACCCTGACTCGAACTTCGCTGTTTGTCCAACGGCGAAACCAGCTGGGAAGTATTTTGTGCTGCGCGCAGCGAATGTATCACATCACCCCTTCAGCAGGCGCGTGGACCGTGTTGCGGCTCTCCAAGGGCCATTCGTCCGCATTTAACCCATGGCTGGGACCGGGCTTCGATAGGCATACAATCCTCCAATCCTGTAGCGCTCTTTGGTTAGAATGTGTTGCATCCGTCCTGTTGCTGATTGCATGCGCTGAAGATCGGAGAGGTCATTACGGGGTGCCTTGAACCTTGTCAATAATAGGCTGCCCCGTGACGTGCCAGAGCTTATCGCTTCTCAACAGCGTGCCTGACTGCAGCATTTACCGCTCGGCACTTGATCGTACATAGACTGCTGTACTTCAGCTAATCAACTCTTGTAGCTAAGATTGATTAAGTTGACTACCTACAGTTGCTTTCCTCGACCTCTCGACGCTCTGACAGAGGAGAATTTGCGCACCTGCCCATGCTGGACTCCTACGACCGCCGATCTGCGACACCACCAGCCTGTAGCTAGCCTTTTTGACGATGAAAGCACGGTAGCACGCAGATGCAGGTTGTGACAGCGAGCGTGATTGATTGGTGCGCGGTTCGGGGCCCCGGGAGGTGTGTGGTGCTGCGGAGCAAGCTTGGACGACAGACACCTCGGCTGTTTGATTGCGGGCGAAGCGTGTTTCTGGTGGCCACGGAACGGCCCTAGGAGGGTCCTTCTCCCATGTTCCCTTCGATAACACGTACCCTCTGCATGCTCTATCAATGAGTCGCCGGTCGGCTATTTGGCCTCGCGACACCAATAGCATGATGCGCGACGGTCAAAGAGCATCAACAAATCGAACCTTTCCAGTACCTGATAAGCTTACGCTTGAGTCTCCTTATTATGGATACATGGTATGGTGTACATGAACCAACACAAGACATTGCACAGGCCCCCACGGATATCATGCATTAGTGTCCTTGCGCAATGCGCACGGCTCGAGAGCCCTGTAGTCTCAAGCCGCTCTTCCAAGGCCATCTCCTTAATTACTCATGGCTGATTCGTCAAAGCCTGTCACGATTTCAATGGCACGCCACATAAAGCGGTGATGGGCCCAAGAACGGCAGCTAGTTCCTAGCTCTAGGCACGGCTTGCAATCAACGTGTATAGTAACGGCTGTAGAGTTTGCATCTAGATCGCTTAAGCAGCGTCTGGGACGAATTCCCCCACTGCACCTCCCTCTTCTTTCAGGACATCCCTTACCTCCGTTGATGGCCGTTGTTCTGTAGTCACGTACTCTGTACCATGGCAGTCGTCGGAGAATCGAAGATTGTGAATGCCGAGGAGTACGACGCAGGAAGCAATGGATCCGGCGAAGCGGGTAGGATGCATGCCAGTGCTCTGGGAGGCACAGCCCACGACGCCGAGGACATGCAGCGGATGGGCAAGAAACAAGAACTCCGGGTAAGCCCTTATTGCGACGTATATGCAGGAACTCTACTAAGTGTTCAATTAGAGAAATTTTCGCCTGATTTCCATCATTGGGTTCGTGGTTGTCCTACAGTCAACATGGGAAAGTGCGTTACTGTAAGTTCTTGTTCCTGTGCCGATCTATCCCCTGCTAAGTAAAAGCAAAGTTCAGCTTATTTTGGGCTATTCAATGGAGGCACAGCAGGAGTCATCTGGATGATGATTATCACATGGATGTTCGTCCTAGCCATGATTGCGTCGCTTGCCGAAATGGCCTCAATGGCCCCAACTGCCGGTGGACAATACCATTGGGTCAGCGAGTTCGCCCCGCCATCATTCCAAAAGTCCCTTAGTTACATCGTGGGTATGTAGTTGAATGGTCTAAACATCTAAAGCCTCGTACTGACACCATGTTCAGGATGGGCTGCGGCTGTCGGGTGGGTCAGCGGGATACCCGCCTGTGCACAAATGCTTTCGAGTCTCGTCATCGGAATGGTCCTCCTCGCGTACCCTGACGCCCAGATTGGAGAACTATGGCATGTCACACTGTTGATGATGCTTTGGCTGTTCCTCATGATCGGTTTCAACATCTTCTTGGCGCAGCATCTTCCCCTCGCTGAAGGTGTTGTGCTAGTCTTGCATGTCTTTGCCTTCTTCGCGTTTCTGATTCTATTCTGGACCATGGCAGAGCGTCTTCCGGCGGAAGAAGTTTTCACGACTTGGACAAATGGTGGAGAATGGAGCTCGATGGGCGTGTCTGCTCTGGTTGGCCTCTCAACCCCATTGTGGTGTTTTATTGGTCCAGACGCGGGCGCACACATGTCTGAGGAGTTGAAAGACGCCTCCGTGGTGCTTCCGAAAGCTATGATGTGGGCTGTTTTCTTCAACGGCATTTTCGGATGCATTATGGTAAGCACGCCTGAACTATTCTGGATGAAAGGCAGATACTGACTACGTACGCTCGTGTTAGATGATTACCTTCGTAATGTGTGGCGGTGCTCTTGATTCGGTTCTCGAATCGCCCACCGGACAGCCTATACTTCAGGCCGTTTACAATGCGACAGGCTCTATCGCCGGCACTGAGGTCATGGGTGCTCTGCTCGTCATCCTCGTCTTCTTTGCAGCCGTGTCCGTTACCGCTGCTTCTTCGCGCCAGATCTGGGCATTTGCACGCGACAGAGGACTTCCGTTCTCCGCATGGATCGAGCGAGTGCCAGCCGGCTGGGACATTCCCGTCAACGCGCTACTTGTCTGTCTCGGATCCTCGCTTGTGCTCGCATGCATCAACTTCGGGTCGGACGTTACGTTGAACGCCATCGTCTCCATCTCAAACGCAGCTCTCATCTTCTCCTACATTATATCGATTGGATGCGTGCGCTTGAAGCGTTGGCGAGGAGAGCCATTGCTCCCTCGACGCTGGAGCCTAGGCAAGTTTGGAGGCATCGTCAACGACCTAGCTCTTGCCTTTTTAGTCGTTTCCTTCATCTTCTCATTCTTCCCTATAGTGCCAAACCCTTCGGCTACGGACATGAATTGGGCGGCGCTTATGTTTGGCGCGATGGCTATCATCGCCACGGTCAACTATTTCGTCAGCGCACGGAAGAGTTATATCGCGCCTGTTTCGCTTGTTAAACGAGACTAGACGGCGAACGCATCACAGCAATCATTCATACCATAGACAAATGTATCACTATGCTGCGCCTACCGCATTCGATTTTTGTTCTGAACCCTTGTCTCTAACCCTTTTTGGACTAGCGTTCTCGTGTTCATTCCCTAACGAAAACCCATTTCCCATCCCCAATTCCTGAACATGATGTAGAAGGCTCGATCATATTTATAGCCCTCGACAACCTTGCGATCTACGTATAGCTTATTCTTTCTATTTGTGACTCTTCTAGATTATTTGTTTCCTTTTTTCGTACGCGATGATGCGGGGTATGGAAATGTGAATGGTCGTTCTATTTCCACCCGCGCAGACACTATCAGCTTTGCACCTGGCAGACTGGAAGAGCCCACGACAACGATGTCTCAACCTCTGAAAGAAGCCGACATTTTATTTCCGCACCTTTCCAACACACCAAATCTATCCAGCACCCTCTCTTCTCTGCGCCGCTCAACACTATCAACGCACAACCGCCTTAATTCAATCATCTCCGACAGCGATTTCGTCAGTTCAGTCGCATCTGCCTACGATCTACCTCTTGTAGCCAATGAACGTTGTGGAAGCTGGTACATTCCGCCAACCCAAAAGTCTGGATCTGTCTACTTCAAGAGCACGGACGGTCACATGGGCGAATGGAGCTTCAGTCTGAGAAGACTAAATCTGCAACTGTTGGATATTGTGGAAAAGCTTGGCGGCGCCGTGGTTGTGGACAGCACGAGGAGGGGCAAGAGCATGCCGGACGCGCTGAGCAAAACCATCCCGACATGGTGCTGTGTGATCAACAGGGCTGTATTCGGCACACCTAGGAAAGACGAGATGCGATTGTTTACGCCGCCACAAGCCGTGGGAGAAAGCGAGCATGCGCAAATGGAGAAGAGGATAGACGGATTTGTGCAACAGTTTCTGGTGCGTGTCTTATCTAGGCATTTCCGAATATATTCGCTGATATCGAGACAAGGATATCTGCAAACCTAACATCGTGGACCTTCGCAGTAAGCTGAAGAAACCCCTGCGGCCGATATGGGTGACCCAACAATCATCTCTTCCGGACAGTCCGCCTTCTTTCCCCGACTTTCACCCGATCGTGCTCTGCACAGCATCGCGACGGGTACGCGGTGCCGAAGCATCGGAAAGCGGGTATATCCAGGGTGCTGCCGATGACCACGAAGCATGGTCTTATGGACTCACTCCGACAGTCTTCTGGAAGAACAAGGACGTGCTGATGAAGTCGAGCGAGGAAGATGCGCCAGCTCTGATCGAAAAATTGCTCAACGAAGACGGAGGTAGTAGCGCGATCGCAAGTCTGATCAAGCCAACCTCAAAACTGTACATCTCTCCTAGTGACCAGATGAAGCTCGACGGATTCGACGTTGTGATTAGTTGCACACCGGAGCCCTTCGCCCCTTCGATGCTAAAGGACGCCGGAGTCAAACACTACTTGCACCTCAAGTGCCAAACCGGCAAACTGGGCTCGCGCGACCTCCGCACCCAACTGCCCCGAATTCTATATTTCTTCTCGTCCCTGTCAGATCCAACGACCGGAAAGATTCTCGTGTGCTGCCCAACAGGCAAGGATCTATCCGTCGGCACCGCCCTAGCAGTACTATGTCTCTACACAAACGAGGAGGGAGCGATAGACACCAGTGCACCAAAGGAGACAAGTGCCATCGGAAAAGCCTTCATCAAGCAAAGGCTCAGTTGGATAACAACAAGCAACCCCGCGCTAAACCCAAGTAGAAGCACGCTCCAAAGCGTCAATGCCATCCTGCTAGAAAGTCAAGACCCAAAAGCTCTCTTGCAAACCAAGAGTAATGGCACGGACACTGGCATCGTCACCTCAATACCCATTCGAGAAACAAGACCCCTGCCACAAGAACCACAAACAGACGACTCTTCCGAGACAGAAAAGCCGAAGCCCAGCTCTCCTCCGCTGCCTACTTCAATCTTTGAAAACCTACGCAACTCCCCGGACAAACCATGGAGCTTCACGCGTCAACTCCGCTCTACCCTACCGACCCATCCCTCGGGCACAGTGACAGGAACAGCGACGTTCACGTCCTGCAAACTACCAGCCTCCTTTCCACCAACTCTGCTCTACGCCGAAGAAGGCGAATTTGCAACAGAAACGGGTCTCAAGTTCAACGCACGCAGGAAATACGTGTACCAACTCAAAACGTCGACATCAGAAAGCACAGACGAGAAAGCAAGAGGAGACTACATCGCCGTCCGTTTCTTCGACGATGAAAAGATGCCGCACGCGGATATCAAGGATGGCGTGGGGAAGAACGGGGAAGGGGTCGGGGGGTCATTCGTCGACATGGGTGATCTGCAGACGAGTGGAAAGGAGATGAAAGCCAAGAACAAGGAAACGCATCTTTGTGCCGAAGACTTGTATACGGCTAGTTGGACATTCGGACCAGGTGTTGTCAACTCGGCCACGGAGGATGTGTGGTGGGAAGTGCGATACGATGTCAAGGGCCCAAAGAAGGATTACGTGAGTACCACGAGGTACACCCTCATGTGACGGACAGAGAAGAGATGAATATAGGGTATCAAAGCCGATCTACATAACACAAACGACCACGCGCCAGACACTGCGAAACAACATGTTTGCCGCCAAGTAAGGAGTTTCCTGATTTCATGACTTTGCTCCCGTCACTTTCGTTACGAGATTCACAATCTTCAGGAATACATTCACCACGAGCGCAAGCGCGGCGCTCGGTACGAGGATTTGTAGCCACTCGTACCACAGCTTCGGTCGGACGTCTGTCTCGATCCAGCCAGCGCCTTTGAGCGGTGGCCCGCCGTTGACATTGGGTGTCTCGCCCTCGTCGGCTGGGAAACGCTGGTTTTCGAGGAAGTATTGGAGCAGGTCGTCCTTTTCGCGCCATCGGGCAAGGAGCCAGTCGCTGAAGAGCTTGTCGTCGTGGAGGGGAATGTCGGCGATGGCGAAGCGGCGCCAGTACATGTTTACGGACTTTGGAGGGCGTCCTTGGAAGTAGGTACTATAGAGGGTGAAGAGGTCTTGGCCGTATTGGCCAGCGCTGTTGTGTGTTAGTATCTGAAGAATATGGATGGTAGGCTAGACTTACGGAACGCCCTCGTATGCCATTGTGCAGTCGTAGAGGTAGTCTACAGAGCCTTGCAGCTCTTGCAGACAAAAGGAAAGCCCTGTGCTTCGCGGCAGCAGTGCATGTCTTAGATCCTCAATCTGGTTCTTTTCTGCCCATTTCTTGCTCGATGCGCGACCATTCTTGCTAAGATTTGTGCCTTCGGGGAAGATGAGAAGCCACATGGGGTCGAGACCCTTGGAACCGGATAGTGGGCCGTCGTGACTTCTGCTTAGCTTCCTCAGCCTATGTTGGAAGCGCTCCTTGTCCGTGGACCACTTGCGGGACAGGAAGATGAAGCCGAAGAGCCTCATGCCCCAGCCGAGGATTGGAATGTATTTGAGCGACTCCTTGAGGATGATGTAGAGGTGGCCGTGCATGGACGCGCTGTATGCCATCCACCAGAGATAGACCCAGTCAGTGTAGATCTAGTAGGTGTCAGCTCATTGTTCTACAGGATGTGGCCTGGCCAACCGTACCTGGTGGTTCGAGACGAATACCAGCCTTTCTGGAAAGTCGCATTCGAGCAGGCCATCCTCCTTCTTCCTCATCTGCCCTCTTATGCTCTCGTCTCCACTGACGCGCATCGTGACGGGCGCCCACCAGTACGTCATGGTAGTGACGGTCATGCTAAAGTGCTGCTTGGTCATGGCCATCCACGCGTAGAAGAGGTCCTTGCTATAGAAGTAAAGCGGCAGGCCGATGTATTGGGTGATGGCGATGCTGAGACATGACGTTAGTATCCTATGGGTTGTATTAGCCTTGAGTGTATACGAACGCTATGATGCTGCCGTTGAAGTACGCTGCAAAAAGACACATGCGCAGAAACTGCACAACAGGCCCATGTTTGACCTTGCCGGCTGGATGTTGGGTTGGATCCGGGAGTTTTGGGCCGGAGGGTGTCTTGGTGCGCTGCGCCTTCAGCTTCTCGATGACGGGCACCGATGCGGGCGGCTTGCGCTGCCGGATGTCTGTGGTGGACATGATGCTCGTGGTGTGGGCAAGCATGGGGAGTATGCAGGCAGATCTGAGGAATATGATAGAGAGAGTGTGAGTGCGCGTGCACGCAGGCGGGCGTGGGCGGATGCTCAGGCGGACGAGGGAACTACGGATACGGCCCAGGCATGCGGCGGGGGAGAGTGGGACAGCGCGCTGCCGTCTGCATTGGGCGTCTGGGGGTGAAAGGGCGTGCGAGCGTGGTGTGGAGGAGCAGAGGGAGTAATCAGGCCGCAGCTTTCGCGCATCGTGTCTCCGGGCGCTGGAACTTGGTGCTGCCGATCCGCAGCTTTCCCTCGAGCATGATGACAGCACGGCGGTTCACCCCACTCGTTAGCTCCAGGGCTGGCCTGGTGCGGGCGCTAATCATATCCGGACGCGTTCACTCGCAACTTTCACCTCTTCCACCAGAGGCCCACGTCCACGGGTCGCACCCCTCTGCATGTGATTATGGAGTTTAGTCGCTGCACTTGGACTATCTCCGCGCGTTAGCATTCACTCCGCCCCTAGCATTCACTCCACGCTGTCTGGCATCCTACCGCGGTTCGACTCGTCATCATCCGCTCATATGGCGCCCACTCACCCCTCCAAGCTCTGCGCACAGCTTCGCCTAGCATTTTGGCCCTAGCTTCCTACTCTCTCAAGATGTTTGTACCCCATCGCGTCTTGCCATGGCGCCTCCTGGCTCTACCGGCCCAGACACGGAGCTTCTCTTCGTCTCTACGCCGTCTTGAGATAAGGCAGATTTCAGAGCTTCCCTCGCGCACGACGCCGTCATACATACAGTCGCCCTCGAACACCCTACTGAGCCTGCAATGGCCGTCCCCACCGCGCAACATCCTCGTCACCAAGAAGAAGCGCACACCAAACATCACCGAGTCCGTGATAGAGTTCACGTCCCACATACGCTCCACCTACCCGTCGATAAACGTCATTTTCGATCCCGAGACTACTGAAGAGCTTCACGAGCAGCTTGCGTTTCCGGTATACACATACAAGCAAAGCCAAGGCGCACCGCAATACCTTTCGGATAAAACCGACTTGGTCTGCACGCTTGGAGGCGACGGCACGCTGCTGAGAGCTAGTAGCCTGTTCAGCCATGCTGAAAACGTACCTCCTGTACTGAGCTTCGCCATGGGCACCATCGGCTTCTTGGGCGAGTTCAAGTTCAGGGAATACAAGAGAGCGTTTCGGGAGGTGTACATGAGCGGCGCGCCAGACACGTACGCTACCCTCTCCGACTCGCACGGGACGATTCCACCCGCACCACCCACATCGCCCGATGACCCTCTGGACAAGCCACTGAGCTACGCCGACATACGAGGCAAGGCTATGGGAAGCAACAGAACAGCGCGCATCTTGTTGCGCAACAGGCTGAAGGTGGGCGTCTTCGGGCCTGATGGAAAGAGAATCAGTGGCATCGAAGGCGAGGGCGACACGTACGCCCTGAATGAGGTCACGCTTCACCGTGGCTCCAGCCCGCACCTGAAGATCATCGACGTCTACATCAACAATCGGTTTCTGACTGAGGCAGTCGCTGATGGCATGATCATCAGCTCACCTACTGGATCTACGGCATACTCGTTGTCCTCTGGAGGAAGCATCGTACACCCCCTCGTACCGTCGATATGCCTCACGCCTATCTGCCCTCGATCGCTTTCTTTCAGACCACTGGTGCTGCCAGCTCAGACGCCAATCACACTGCGGCTAGGCAAGAAGAATCGGGGTCGCGAAGTCGAGGTCAGCATTGACGGAAATACCATTACAGAGAAACTGGGCACGGGTATGGAAGTCCGCATAGGTGGAGAAGAGGTCAAGCGGGACGCTCGTGGCTGGGAGGGTGGCGTACCCAGCATCGTGCGTGGCACAAGTGGCAAGGAAGACATGGCTGAGGACCACTGGGTCGGTGGACTGAATGCTCTCCTCAAGTTCAACTATCCGTTCGGTGATCAGGAGCCCTGAATTTGCTACAACAAACATCACATGGCTTCAGACCGCGGTGGTCATATCAGCTGGTAAAGACAGCAATCATATCGGCTATACATAAATACCTACATCACCCCTTCTTCAGGGTCTCACCGAACCTTCATCACATCAACCTATCATGGCTGGACAAAGTTCGCAAGTTCCTACCCAAGCCCGCCAGTATGATACTCCATCCGATTTACGTGTAACAGGCTCGCAGAGAGGCTTCATCGCCAATGCCGTCATCAGGCTCCAAATAGGTTCCAATATTGACGCTTCAGACTCAGATGAAGGAATCTCCAGAAATCTTTACAAAGAGTGTGGCGACTGGCTTGGTGCCTTGCACGACCTTTCCAAGCTGGAGGAAGTGAAGAAAATCGAGCTCTACTGTCAGCCCGCTCCCATTATGCAGTGGATGGAGATGCGGGACAACTTCGTGGCAGCAATTGGATTTTTTGAGCGAGGGGTCACGAAGGTGGGTGTATGGGAGATTGTATTTCTGAACTGATTTCGGTGCTGCTGTAGCTAATTCCATGAAATTACATGAAATTGCATGACATTCTTCATAACTAGTTCACAATCAAGACTGTGAGTATCGTAGTGATATCTAGGTAGAGCAGCACGTATGAGGTTCTGATCTAGCTGCATTCATGCTAGCTCACGCTAGGTCGTAAGATCCTCCAAGCGCTGGCCCGGGGGGCTGGAAATCAGCGCTGCGGCATCGCCCTCTGAAGAAGCTCCTGCTCCTTCCTCACATGCGCATCGATGTTACGGATTGTTGCCTACTAGCGACCTTCGTTGATGGCGTTGGCGGACACGACACCTTGCCTGAGCCGACAACAGAACGACGCGACTCTGGAGTATGATTCGAATTGGCCGTTCAACGCTCGCCGCCGTGGCTGTTCTTCCACGTTCCAGCGTAATGATGCGTCACTAACTGCGGTGATAGTACAGCTTCCTCTTCAGCGCTGTATCTGTTCGTCATCGGTGCAAAAGAGCGGCCGGGCATGAACAGCACATCTGCGACGAGCTTGGGTTGTAGAAGCTTCTCCACGTCACTTCCCGCCAGATTGCGGTTCACCATGGCACCCAGACTCTTGTATACCGCATACGTCAGACGCCTTGGGCCTGTGAAGTCGACTACATCTCCCATCATCTCCATGGTAGTGTCTTCGACGGCTACGCCATGTTCGGCGGTCTTCTTAGCCAGCTCTTCCAAAACGTCATCTATCGCCTGCATCAGATGCGGTGACCGTGGCTTTGCCATGATGGCCCATATCTCCATCTGGTGCAAGTAATTGTCCGGCCAGCCATGGTCGAACTCCCAACCCACAACCAGACTTGTGTTCGCTTTGTACTCCGATGGAATCCAGTCGTCGATGGGTATGTTCTCACAGGAGACGTCCAGATCGAACCAGATGCCACCTTGATCCCAGAGCAACAAGTAGCGAAGCAGATCTGCCTTCCATATAGGTACTGGAAGCGCAAGGTAGTTGTTGACGATATCCGGCCTTGATGCAAAGGCGGTCCGAACATATTCGTCGCTACTTTCGTCCGTCATGAAGTGCGCTTCGTACTCTGGGTTGGACGTGATGCAGCTATCGGTCCAGTTTCGGGCTTCCTCCGAGAGGCCACGAGGACCCAGCTTGTACCATATAACCCTCGGTATGCCTTCATACTTAGGCGCTTGGACGGTTTCCTGGATGGGCAGGGCGATGTCATCGTGGGCGGAGCGGATGGTGTAGATCTGGTATATGAGAAGAAGGACGCACAAGGCAAAGAGCGACTGATAGCTGACGAACTTGAATTGCAGCCTTGCTAACATACTGAATGAGCAGAATGCCGAACGAAAGCTTGCTGTAATGTGTCGAAGCAGAGTGGTTGTAGCTGCTTCATCATCCACATCAACCTTCATGAGGCTGAATCACGACCGCTGACATTTGAGTCTTTGCAGTCTAGACACCAACGCAAATCTAGGCTTTGTCTTAGACAATCCTTGACAGTTCCGGAAATAAATGGCGCGGATGACCCAATGCCATGGACCCCACGAAAACCTTTGGTGTCAAGAGGTAGTACAGCATATTCAGGCACGTGCGCAACAAAGAATCCGCATTCCTCAACCAAAGACGGAAGTCTTACTGGCTACCAAGATCCGTTGCTCATTTCGGGGATCCGCAGCCTTACGCCCCACCGTGCGTAGACATGCAGATACTTAAGGCCACGACAGGTCTTGGCCCCAGACGGCTGGTGAGGTTGTGTCCTGTCATCCAATGATGGAAAGGGTATGATATGTCTCAGCCCGATTGTAAACTCTCTAGGGTAATGATTCATGAGGGACGGCGATGAAGACCAGTGAACGATCAGTACCAACGACAGGTAACAATCATCGTCCGTGACACGTGGTTTGAGAGGCGTATTCCAAGCTCAGCCGCATGCACGAGATAACAGTTCCAACGCTGATGAACAGGAGTTCTCGCGCGCAGACCGACGACCTCCAGCGCCACGCTTCTAGCCATGACAGACTCGTCTTGGTATGGGAAAAGCGCACCACGCCACAGACCACTCTAATCGCCCAGCACTTCCAGGCTGCCGTCGTGACTGTCAGCTCGTAAGCCTCAGGCGTCACTGCACAGGCGCAATCTCAGACTCTCGTCGACTGCTTGAGGTACCGCTCCGACACTTCGCCTGCTTCAACCTTAGGTGCTTACCTCGTTCTGGGTAGCCTGTTCTTCACTCGCTTGAAGCTTACAGACGTTTTCAGACCCGAAGTTCTTTCTACCATCTTTTCATCTTCCAGCAGACGTGTTCTTCTTTTGGTCGTGCTCTAGTCGGATCTTGGGCTACTATAGTTGGACCTTTGTCCATGTCCCAGCGCCCATGGAATTCATCCTCCCGCCATCGCTTGATGTCGCACTGGACATGAGCAATGCACTCAACTACACTATAGGCGAGAAGATTACGGTGTATTGGACGGAGGCACCGGTCGGTACTGCAGTCTCTATAATACTGTGGCAAGCAGATCCGAAGACCGGCGTATCGATTAAGAACATAGAATACATCATACGTATAGCAAGCACTGTCAAAACCTAGAAGACCACTGGCTAACGATATATAACAGAGAGTGTAGTAAACAGAACGAACCAAGAATGGATTATCAGACCTGAGATTAATCTCAAATTGTCCAACCTGTTCCAATTGGCGCTCTACCAAGAGGGCGCAACAGAACCAGAAGACTTCAGCCGGTATTTCTACCTTGAAGACAAAACCGAATCGACAACAAAATCGTCCCTGTCGCTTTTGCCTTCCAGCTCACTGGGCTCAGCGTCTACCGCGAGCTCCACATCCTCCGCCACTGCGAACTCGATACCTACTAGCACACCAACGACAACACCACCATCCACACCCGCACCCGTACCGATATCCAGCGTAGCACCGCTTGAGAACAGCTTTCCCACATCAGCCAAAATCGGCATCGGCGTCGGGATACCTGTCGCACTCATAATCGGCCTCGTCGTTGGTTTCCTCCTATTCCGTCGTCACAGAAAGAAAGACGTTACCCCGTCACCGATGCCTGACACGCAGATCGCTGAACAGTACAAGACCGGGCCTAATCCTCATCCATTCAACAACAACTCTGGTCACTACGGCCCTCCTCTGAACGAAGCACCACCGGAGAGCTTAGTGGAGTTGGATCCACAGCACGCACATAAACCGCCGACCGATGGGGCAGCGCCGGCGAGGTACGAGATGTAACTCTGAGGATCTTCATCAGAGCAGTATATAGTTGAGTACACAGAGGGAAGGCATCAATCTATTGCTCATGTGCCTTTTCACTTGTTGTCAGCGATCGTAGTTTATCGTCATTGCCTTTCTTGTAGCATATTTCACATGACGTTACGTCTTCTCGTCCAACATACTAATTGCATCATCTACATTCCATGCCAGCGACTTGACATCGGCGAACAGCCTTACCGACTTCATGGAACCGTCAGCAGTTGGTGTACCGTAACGCTGTGCTTATTTCCGCCCTCTTGGTGACGTACAACAGAACTTCCACGACTTGCTTGGCCGCCTTACCGGGTAACGCGTTGCTCACCGGTCCGTTCTCGACGTCCGGCAACGCCACTAGCCCCCAATGTTTTTCCGTGTAACAATGACTGCATAGGCGGAAATTAGATCGATCCAAGCCCCGCCACATGTGTTTGAGCTTGGGTTGGGTATGCACTGTATCACTTCAACTCGACCGCAGTTAAAGTCAGGCGTAAAGTAAAAGGCTGGATTAGTTGGACACCCGGATTCACGACAGCGGGGCAATGCTATGACCGGGCGGCATGCATACTGTTTTCCGATTTCTCTGCACAGCAGTGACTAATGGACGGGTTTCAAGTGATGTGGCTTGCATTGGGGGCTATGTAAAAAGCAAAAGCACATGCTATAGACGGTAGAGGAGGATGGGATCGAGACAAGAGGCGGAGCCGACGTGCGCTTGACAATGACCAAAGCGTTCAGGATGCTCAGACACAATGGAACAGGTATCTACCTGGCGCCATGAGAATAAAAAGTGAATCCAAGGTACAGCAAACGCGATGACACAAGAAGCCGGGTATGAGAAACCAAAAACCACAAGGCGAATCAACCGCGTCCTCACCATGAGCCTCAGCGCAGCCTTGCATCAAGCCACCGCATGACTAGATCCCCAAAGCGAGTACATGGGAAGCGGTTCGGGCCGCTTCGTATCGGAAGAACGCTGAGGGCTGGGGTATTCCCATTTGACGTCCTCAAATGGTCCCGCCGCTGCAGAGTCGGTCCTCGCCAGGCTATCTGTATCAGGTACTTTGATGGATTCGAGCTCAATGCCCTCGTTAGCCTCGTTATCCTTTGACGTGTTCGTGGTTCGATCGGCTTTTCTGATGCAGGCCATGACCAACAGCATGAGGAGGATGTAGCCGAAGAGGCTCGTAGTCCATGCGAGGATGATGGTGCTGAACATGTAGACGTCGCCGGCGGGTGGGTTGGCGATGAGTATATTACTGATGGCTACAACACTATGCTCAATTGAAGACGGGAGGCGGGCTGCTTTGTTAGCAGACCTTTTCGTAGGGCCGACAGAATCCCTTGAGCCGCCAACCGAGTGAGCGTCGTTGTGTTTCCAGTAGATGTCGCCGCGGTGGCTGTGGAAGTCCAGTCCTAGTGTGCTATACACGGCTGCAGCTTTTGTCCAACCGCATAGTTGATCGTTCCCCAGGTCGAAAAGTTGGAAGCCCTTGACTGCCAAGGCGTTTTTAACGATGTCGGGGTAATAGGTAGTGTATTTAGTGACGACGGCGTAGTCGAACATATTGTTCTCATGCGAGTCGCTGAAAGCGATCACTCTGCTGCCGAAGCCGTCGTGCGGAAGGCATATATTAGGCTTCGTGTGGATCTCGACGTTGTCGGCTCGAGGTATGGTTTTGGCGAAGAGTAAGGTATTTAGAAGTAATAGGAGAAGAGCAGACATTAAGAACATGATTGCGATGCGAGAATAGCAGTCTTGAGGTGAGTGATCGGATGCTGCCTGCTATCGGATGTTTGACCGTAAGAGCTGCGGCGCCGGAAGAATGGGGTGGCGTAGTAAGAGTAGAAGTAGTGAGCGCGCGATATCTTATAAACAATCATGGCAGCATGCAGCTTCCGCAAAGTAGGAGTGGAGACGGGGGTCGAGGTGTCATCGTGGTTGCCAAAAGGTGAGAAGGTAGCAGCGATGCTCGCACGGTGCAGTCGCGATCGTTCACCGACTGGGATCAGGAAGGCATGAGGCCGAATACTAAGAGACAAGCTCTTGTCACGAGGCAACGAGGCGAATGCGATGAGCTGTGGAGTATAAAACGGCCTACAGGTCGACTAGCAATCTCCAAATCAATTGCAACTTCTCCGACCCATTACTCCAACTGTGCAACTAGTACTCTTTCACGATACCTCCAATCCACGAGTCAGTCTTCTCATTCATCCCATATGATAACCATGCCTCGGATGCCTTGGAAAAGATCGAACTCTGTCATTGAAATCGAACCAGGCGGTACACGGACGGTAGTGTGGAAATCGAAACAACCGTAACGTGCTATTTCTGACAGCATGTCTGCGGCATAAAAGTCCATATCCGGGAAATCAAGAACAAGCTCGATATTCGGAAGTCCTCGTATCAGTCTTTTGAAGGCAGACAAGAGAGGTTCGCTACCAGGTAAGCTGAGTTTCGCATAAATCAACGTTGATCCGATCAAAATACTGCGTGCGGCGTATATTATCCGGTAAAAGATGTATAAGATCATGACACTGCGCTCGTCCCATCTTGTCAGCGCAATGCGAATCGGTATTGAGGCTGCGAGTGCTTGTTTTCTCTTTATGATCTCGATGACCTCCATGTGTATTTGCCGACATGTACTAAGGAGGGCGATTCCCACTTGAGCGATCTGAAGAGACAAGCCGGGCTTTTTTGTAGCACCGATCTCTGGGAATTCGTGGCGGAAGACTTCGTTCGGGATGTGCTCGTATACCATCAGCCGGAGTTCGGCTGGAAGGTCGAGAAACCTGAAGGTATCGGGACCGGGAGAGGGCAGGCGCGACATTGTTGTTGTATATAGCTCGAAAAAGCTTGAGGGTGTTTGGAAGCAAAAATGAGAGGTGTTCGAATGCAAAAGATGCAAGAAAGGTTTGATGCAAATATTATAGCTGTGAGTAATCGAAAGACTCTGGTTCTCGCATACTGACGCCCGTGGTTGAAGCCACCCGTGCCGACTAATCGTCAACTTGCTAACATCACTATGACCCTAGCAACCCAGTTACAGCAGCGACCAATCAAATTCCAGAATGCCATACGGTCGATAGGGTAACTTATAGCTCGGACCTTTGTCTAGCGTACCCTAAAGATCTACGATCTACTTGCGAGCTTGCGCGGTTGACCTTTGGGTTTCGGCGCTGAAGTAGACTCCGTGGCATCACCGTCAGGCTTCGAATCCAGTTCTTTCTCACGCTGAGCTAGGGCCTTTTCTCTTTCGTCTAGCTCTGCCTGTCGTCGATTAAGATCACTCTCTCGTTGGTCGAGTTTCTTTTCCCGGTCATTCTGGTTATCCGCGTTTTGTGTATCGGTTTTCTCGCTTGCGTTAGATGCTCCACCAGCATCATTACGCATGCTGTCTGTCTCGACTGATTGTGGTTCGCTATCATCTTGCTTCGCATTCAGCTTCCGTGGCTTCTTGCGACCTTGAGTGTCGCTCTTTTGTGCTGAATCTCCGCTTGGTGGCTCTTCAGACTGATTCGCACTGGGCTTCGAGTCCGAATCTCCGCCCGTAGCTTGCGCACCAGCCTTCGCAGCGTCTGACACCTCTTTCTGATCTGGCATCATGCCCTTCGCACTCTCCATCCAACCCTCGTCAATCTGACCTCCACCTCCCTCACTCTTGAACTTCTCAAGCTCTTCAGTCCCGGGCATCTCTTCTTCGTTAGCTTGTCCCATCATCTTTTCCAGCGTCTTCTTCTGCTCTTCGCTCGCTGCCCATTGCGGGAGGAAACTAGTGAGCTTCTTCATTCCCTTCCCTGCTACTTTGCCCATATTTACCCATGGGCCGTGAAGCGCACCTGTCGCTCCACCTACTCCAGCACCTATCCCACCAAGCAGAGTTGAAGAGATGCCGCCAACCAAAGTCCCGGTAATTGCGCCTAAAGTGGCGCCAGGCGCAACACCAAGGCCTGTGCCCATTGCCATGCCCTGAAAAGCGCCCGAACGAAGATATTTTGCGGTCTTTCCAAATGACTCAGCCTCGATGTGTGCATTTGTAGCTTCTTCTGTCAGCCTTTCCCGTTCATCTGGATCGCTGGCCGCAGCTGCTGCATCCTTCAATTCTTTGGCTTTCTTTTGCGCAGCGAGGGCAGCATTGGCGGCTTTCCCAGATTCTTGCCGCACCTCTTCTTCGGAAACGGCGGGCTTGTTAGACTCTTTGTTCTCTTCATCTTTCTTGCCCCCATCTTTGTTCAACTTTTTCGGAGGCATGATTGTTAGTTGGTTTTCTCAGAGTTGTGGCGGCTGCAGGGTATCCCCTGGTGTACGTCATTGACGCTAGCTTCCCCACTCGAGAACCTGAATTGGACGCGTTCAGGACGCGCTACGACCTTTCCATGTTTTCAACTGCACACGCGTGCTACCAGCGTTGTGGAGATGACTTCTATCATAAAGACTATTAATTTCTTCGATCCATCGTGATGCAAGGGGGATTGCTTGTGCCGACGATGTCAGTTCCACACGCGAGGTCGATGATGACCTATTCATCAGTCAAAGGTTCCAGATGGACAGCGCGACTTGTACGCAGTTTTTCATATTGACACAGAACAGGAACTAGCTACTAGGCGCGGCACATGCGACCATCAGTCCGAACAGTCCAGGCTTCGCTGCCAACGCCGACAGTGGCGTAGAATAGACTTGAAGGATCCCATTTCTTCTTGATCGTCAACAATCTGGCGTAGTTCTGGCCCCAGAACGTATCCTGGAAATTCGGTTGACGGAAATCGGCCTCGTTCACGTACGATCCACTACCAGGTGTTGCAGCCTCAACAAGAGGAATGATCTCGTTCGTCATCTTGTCTTGAGTTGCGAACGCCTCCGACCACGGAGCTGTGAAGTTCCATGGAAGTGTCAAGGTCGCGTGCACGATTGCCTTGCGCCAGGCCGGGTGGACCGACGTTGTTTTCTCCGAACCAAACGCCTTCACATCTGTTCCGACTCCGATCCAGGTCACTCCCTTCTCTACGACAGCCTTCCAGGTTTCGGAGATGTTGCCCACAACACTTCGTGGGATCAAGCGAGTACCGTACTGGGCGATGCCGACCTGGATGTTGCCGAGAGGAAGGGGGCCGAAGTACTTGTCGTAGTGCTCATAGTACGTGTCGAATTCGCTGTATTCAGCGGTGTACTTGACGCCTTTCGAGTCCAGCCTAGCGACGAAAGGCGCAAGCATGGCCTTGACTTCGGCTTCCGTCTTGTTGTAGGCGTTAAGCGGGGAGATCATGAAAAACGAAGACGTGAAGTAATGGACCACCATTGCTCCGGCATCTACCATAGCAGGTAGCTCCTCGTGGAACGCTTGGATAGCGTCATAGAACACGTCCTGGTCGTTGTCCGTGGTGAAGAACGACAGTGAAGCGCCGCCGAAAACAGCTTCCTTGTGCGCTTTGACAGTCATCCCAACCACAACGCCGTAGGTGCTGCCACCGCCGCCGTTAAGAGCCCAGTACAGATCCGCGTTTTCTTTTGTATTCGCATTCACAAGCTTTCCGCTTGCTGTTACGACTTCCCAATTCAGTACGTTGTCGGCAGCGAGGCCGAAGCTAGTACTGATAGCGGAATGCCCACCACCCTGAGTGTAACCGCCAGCGATGCCAACAGTAGGGCACTCGCCTCCAACCACGACCAAGCCCTTGTCTCGGGAAGCAGCCATTAGTTCGAAACCTTGAACGCCGGCACCAATCTTAAAAGCCGGGCCATTGTATTCTGAACCTTCGAACGTCGGAACATGGGTAATTTCCTTGAGATGGTGTGTCCACACCGCTAGTGAGCCCGCGCCTGTGGAACGACCGAGATAATCATGGCCCGTGTTGCGGATAACGAGACGAATATTCTTGGACGCAGCAAACGCGATCGCGCGCTGGACATCTGCAGGTCCTGACGCATCCACAGCGTAACGGACGTAGTTTCCAAGCTCACATGGGCGGTCTCGAGGCTGGAAGGGATCGCAGCTCTGGTTGGCAAAGAAAGGTGCCATTACAGATGAAGACGATTCATAACTGACTAAACGTTAGAGTGACGTCTTCAGAGCACATGTGTGGAACATACTGGATCTTCTCAAACTGCCAATCCTTCTTCAGACTTTCACAAGTCGCGTCGTCAAAAGTCGGAACGTGGCAGGGGGCTCCGAGTGGTACGGTTGCCACTAGACGTCCGCCTACTGTCTTGTTCAAGCTGTTCCACTCTGCTTGCGAAGGCCATGACTTGTCTCCTGGGAACGATTTGCATTGATTGGGGGTTGGGTTAGCAGAAACGACGCCAAGAAGCGCGAGGACTGGGATGTAGGAACGCATTTCCAGGGCATAGAAAAAGATAAAGTTCTGCGACCTGGAAAATGTCAATGTCCCAGACATACGGATTAATATAAACAGAAATTCAGGCTCCCTGCATGCGCCGCGCTTGACAGTGGCGAGCAAGCTAGAGCAGTTGTGGGACTACAAATCTAGTGTCCGGTGGGGTGGACCGTCCCGGGGTGATACCGCGACCCCGTTTTGTGGCCGTGGCGCCGATTGCCTTGGATCTGAGTCTACGCGAAAAAGACCTCTGACAGTGATATGCAGAGGACCCCAGGTTGTTGAAGGAGAGCGCGCCTCATCATGAACAAGCGATTGATGGATAGCTGTCGTCGGAGTCGCGGTGCTGGTGCGGGACGGCGACTTTGCCATCAATTGGAAGCTGGGGCTTGTACTGGACCTTCGGCATCTATCAACAGGGATCGCGCACGGCTTTGCTGCATTGAGAAACCTCCGATGCAGCCGAGCACGTCCACCGCGAGGGCGGGTCGGCGGCTCTCCAGGCGAGATGCAATCGTCCCATATCGTCTTTCTAGACCCTTAAAATTAGGAGATATCTCACCGAGCAGTGCCGAAGCCGTTTCCCGTTACCGTTACCAATATACCTTGGTATTATTTGGTCTAGCTCTAAGAAGAAGGTCTTTTCTGTCGGCCAACACTTGGGCTGCATTGCAACCATGTGCGTTAGCTGTTAGGCTACTATAACTTCGGACAATACTGGGAATATTTACAGGTTTCACCTCGTATGAGAGTCTCCTCTGCTATCGATCAAGGCATGCTTTCCTGACGGGGTTATGATAGACCGGGTAAGGGCCGCGCTGAATCCTACGCGGTTTCGTCCTCTTGGACTGTCAATACGCAGGGAACGGTCGGAACTGTGTAGACGCTGAATCGCAATGGCTAGTATTCTGATCTGTTCTCTCCCAAAGGCGAAAAGTCTATCACCTCAACCAAGGGAGAACTAAACACCCTGAGACCTACATTGACGCTACGTCCTCTTGTTTGCGCATTGCCGTCCCAACGTAGGCTTCAGGCCTGTTCGGTTTTTAACCTGTGCAAAGTACTATTCAATCCCTATTCTGAACGAAACCGCCGTGAGCAAGCCAGTACGATGGGCTGGACCTACAACACTCCCGATGATGTCGCCAACGAGGGGCCGCAAATTACCGCAATCGCAATCGTTTTCACAGCAGTGTCACTGTTGGTTCTGACCCTTCGTTTCTATGTGCGCGGATGCATAACCAAAGCCATTGGAGCCGGTAAGTAACGTGGCACCCAGCTTTTCCTCGACACATAGCTAACGCATCTATCATCGCTAGATGACTGGATACTAGTTGTGACTTGGGTGAGCAATTCGGGTCCCTCCTGTAGTTATGGGACTGACAGTCGCGCAGATAGCATCTTGTGGCTTCGCTGTCGTAACTATCATCCGTACGTTGGCTGCACAAGGGCTGTGACACTGAGACTGATGGTGCGATACCAGAAACCAAATGGGGACTTGGACTCAAGCATCTGAAGGATATGCCCGATGAAAATCTCTTCAACTTTGGACTTGTAAGTATCACCCGCACAAGTGAACGCATTCCAATCCTGACCGAACTAGATACAGTACATGGGTGCACCATTGTAAGAAAATAATTACGACACGACCATAATACGCCTCTCTGACATCCGCAACAGCTACATCACCAGTATACTGGGCTTCAAACTTAGTCTGCTGTTGACCTATCTACGTATCATGCCAAAGGGCGCTTCGCGCAACGCTACCATCACCGTAATAGTCGCATGCATACTCTTTCACCTCTGCTTCCTGGTCGTGCAAACGAACCTCTGCCAGCCGGCCGCAAAACAATGGGACCCTTCCATCACCTGGGGCCAGTGCCTGCCAGCCGTCCCCTTCTACACCAGCATGGCATCTTTGACCATTGTCTTCGACATAGTAGTGTAAGTGCCTCCTTCGCGTCTGTCAGCAAATCCTTACTTCAACAGCATGTTCCTACCCTTCCCCGTCCTCCTCAAGAGCCACATCCAGAAGCGGAAGAAAATCGCCCTGTTGTGCCTCCTGGCCCTAGGCACATTCATCACGATCATCCAAGTCCTTCGCATCCGAACCGTTCGAAACCTCGCCAACTACCTCGACTCTAGCAGTCTCATTATGTGGTCGACTGTTGAGAACAACTTGGGTATAATCGTCGCGTCCGTACCGACACTGGCACCCCTCTTCAAGTCATTCGTTGAGAAGACACAAAAGAGCTCATATGGCAACTCGGCAACAAGATCAAAATCTTTGTACGCCCTAAGGTCGAGACGCAGTACCAGGCAAGGTTCTATCCCACTTGGAAGCGGTGTCCATCAAGCGACGCATGTGTCTGGGCCTTTTGAGAGAGAAAGCGAGGAATTCATAATGGGCGATGTCGCTGCTATAACAAAGAGAACCGAGGTGACTGTTTCTTCTCGTGTTCGGGAAGAGTTGAGCGGGCCAAATAATTAGTCACTGTCTTCGCATTTGGTTCAATATCATACTACCACATTGATGATCTTCCCTGGGGGAAGCCTGTACTCTATGTGTTATTACGATGCTTGAGCACATTGCAGGAAGGCTGAGTCGAAATCTGCACAGTCTCATACGGTGCAACGTAGCAAAGCTCGCTTCGACAATTGGTTAATACATCATGAACAATTTATGCATATCTACGTCATGTTTAGTCTAGAAGTCGCAATGGTAGTACTCGGTTGCGGGGAAGCGTCGCCTTCGATGAGTGCAGAAGGCGCAGTGCCCCGAAAACGAGGAGACTTCCTCGGCACATATTGGGCAGGCACGCAGGAGCGGTAGGCGCCGCGCAGCAGTGGCGAGCAAATGACAGCGCTTTCTCGACTCAAGGAACGCTTAGAAACTTGCTAAACAAACGTTCTGAGCACCAACATCGTCGTCCAACTTTTCCCGTTCTCACGAGGCACACTTACCGTACCGTTTTTGCGTCTCGTAGCGTTTTCAGTCTCGTGACATTCCCTTTTGAACTACACAATGCAGTGCTGCGAATCGGACGACTCCAGTGTCTTCTACGCATTAGCACCCGATCCCTTGCGATACGCATACACCAATTCCAATACGTCGATTCGCAAGCCTAGAGCTATCAAATGCCTTCACAACCGCTCGACTCCTCCGTCGAGTTTCTGCGCGTCTTCTTTGGCCATCCTCGCATACCTATAGAGGATGAGGAGCCGATGCGAAGACAGATCGTCTACGTAGATGAGGAGGATACCATCTCGCACAACCCTGAGGCATACTACCTCTCATCTAGTATGATAGAGTCGTCTGAAAGCGAATCGCCGCTTAAAAGAAGAGCTGAGCGTAGCCCCAGTGGCGAGTCACACTCACCTAAGAAGGTGCATCTGCGTGGAGGAGATGGCATCTCAACGAAGCCAAGATGACGCATATATGATCACGAAAGTGCGATCACGGATCGCAACTCCGATGCCGACGGCACACAACTGCTTGATGATCTTCACTTCACGCAAGCATTCACTATTCAACTCGCAGCCGAACAGCAGCGTGGACTTCCCCAGGGCGAGATGAAAAGCAAACTTCACGCGATGAGCATGATCCGCCAGTGACAATAGCGGATGACAACACCGGAAGCGCAAATGCGCTACACAAGTCGACAGACCGAAACCTGGCACAAAATAGCAGGATCTTGTCATCGCCTGACAAGGACGAAGTGGAGATGATCGAGGAGAGGGGTGAACACAGTGCTTTAGACCACGAATACTAGGAGAGCAAGTTGTTTAAACCTTTGGATTACCTAGAGTATACCGCTGGTGAAGCAGGACGTATCTACTAGGCAGTCGATGCGTGAGAGATATTGCATACGTCAGAGACTGGCAGTTTGTCTGGGATGACGGGTGCGTAAGCTGGAAAAGATAGCATAATGGGTATGTAGGAGCAAGAATCTTGCCCAGGCCGAAACATTGATGAAGGTTCCAAAAGAAAAGTAAGCCGAGTCGCATCGATGCAGTCAGAGTACCATGTAGGTGATCTGCAAAGTGGAATGAAAAAAAAGCGCTGCCATTACAAAGGTAGCGGTCGTTACAAGGGCATGATTGGAGGCATCGGGCACATCGGTACAACGCCTCTACTGGCAGTCACAGATGCGTATCCTTCTTTGATCTGATGAAGTTAGCGATGATCCCGCGACATTTCGGATCTCCCCTCATACCCTATCGAAATGGGTGGTGGTCCGGAAAGCGCCACCATTTGTTTCAGGCCCATCGCTCCAATAAAGACGTCTCAACCACGCGTGAAGACGCGGATAGTCCAAACGTATCATCTTCAAGTTGCATTTGAAGAAGGGATAGTACGCCACGTCGAAGCGGATGAGTGTTGTGTACAAGCGAACGTCGGCCTCGGTGATATGTTGCCCAAAAAGGTAGGGGTAGTGCTTGGGTTGTGAAAGATGATCCTCTAGACGATCCAGCGACTGGAAGAGCTTGCTGACATGTTCATCATAGGATGCCTGCGATGTCGCGAAGCCGACCTTGTACACGCCGTTGTTAATCGTGTCGAATACCCATAAGAGAAGGCAATCCATCTCTTTCAGAATATGCGGGGGTCTGAAGGCAGCCACACCCTTGTTGACCTCGCGACGCTCCGGAGGAAGAAGAGGGTCGAATGCGTCGAACAGGATGCGGATGATGTCGGCGCTATCGTTGTTGACGGCAGTACCTAAACGATGTTAACCCACAATCTATTTCTCCAACCTTCAAACTTATTTACCCTGGCGTTGATCCCACAGCAAAGGGATGGTGATTCTCCCATTGAAGCTTGGGTCCGCCTTCAGATAGATCTCTTTCAGGCATCTCGCGCCAGACACGGGGTCTTTCTTGGGCCCGCTACGCCCAGAGAAGAACCAGCCATGCGATGCGTCCCTTGCATCGACCTCGACCAAGTCTATGACATCCTCGAGCCCCTTCAAAGCGTGTACGATGGTGGTTCGGTGTGCCCAGGGACAGACGTAGTTGATGTACAGCACGTATCGGCCCTTTTCGACAGGGAAGCGCTCGGATGGTATGGTATGTCGGAACTGCGAAGGCATATGGTTCCACTGCCCGTTGGCATCAACAGTGTAGCGAGGTATTAGCTATGCAGAGAGGTCAGTAAGCGTGGGGTGAGCACGCCCAGGAGAAGTCTGGAGAAAAAATGCCTAATCAAACCTTCGAAACCATCATAGCCGGTGGCTTTACGACTCCCTCGCTGAAGCTACGCAAATTAACTCCGAGTACATCTTGTCCGCAGAGGACAATGCCATAGCGCTGTTTTAAGGGAACCAGCTTTTTCCATTGTAACCTGGTGATTACAAAACAGTAGGAGGCGGGCAAGGGCGACTCTGATTAGTATAGCACACCGTACGCGAGCGGCAGCTTCTTCGGGTTGGCGAGCTGCCAAGTGATTACCGAAGCGCATCAGGCGCTTCGACAAGCCTTGTGGCGATGGTGTTACAGATGGTCGATGGTTTTTGTCAAATATCAGAATGGCTTCATTGCGATGCGGTCGACGAGGGCATGTGAGGGTTGAGCTCGTGCCATGCATCCCGCCGATCAGCCGAGGCCTGCTTAAGCGATGGTTTAGCTTCAATGCGGCGCACGCGATCCGTCTGTCTTCCTCAACCACCCAACCTGCGTCGCACAGCGTGCAGCTGTACTTCCTTTTTGTGATGTCTATTACATATCCCGATGACACCGAGACTTGCGATGGGTAGAGCTGCCGCTGGTGTAGCGAACATGACTGGCATCGTATCGATGCGACAGCAGGAGATGGAATCGCGGAATCTCGGCCGTTCAGTCATCACGCTCCTCGACGACAATCTCTCAGAGCGCGCGCGAGATGCGATTGGCTACCACGTTTCATAAAAGCACCGCTATACGAAGTACGCGTTGTTCACACCCCCCGAGCATACCCGTCGGAAGGAAGCGGTCGCACCACTGTTAGCTTGTATACGTCAGTACAAAGACTAGCCTCCTAGCACTGCCTGTGCTTAATGGACGTCGTTTGGAAGCGCGACACGTCGGCTGGATTCGCGAAAGGCCTTGAACGCAACGCGTTCGACAGCATTACATACATGGCATGGGGCTGAAGGACGCGTCAAGTTTTCATCGTCGCATCCTCTATACAATTGCCAAGAGAAACGTCACCAGTCATCGTGCGAGCTGAGCTTCTCAGACTCGGCCTATAGAGCAATCTGCGGCTCTTCGGAAGGACACAATTGACCGCCATCGCAGCAGGTCCGAATCGCGACGTCTGGCAGGACATGCACACGTTTTTGCACGATGACAATGAAGTCAGGCTAAACTGCTGTTCCTCGCTGCTGCGTCAATGGAACAGTACGTGGTTCGGGCTCATACATAACCCTTGACATGGAGGTTTACCTTCTTTCGCGAGAACTTCATTCCCTCTCTTTGCTATAGGTCTTTGATGCTTCTAACGTGTTGTGCATGACACCTTGGCCAGAGTCACAGTTCTTTGGCAAATGAAGATCAGAAAACCTGACCGCAGGTCTGAGTGCTGATCTTTTGCGAAGATCTGGGTTCCCAGCGGCTATATTGAGCAACTAACGAAACGCTTGCCGCGGCTCAACTCATCACCAGTTTATTTACCGAAGTATCATCCGAGACTCTTGGTCCCCACTAACATGCATTCGATTTCCCCAGATTTTCTCCTCAATCAGTGTTTTGCCAATCAACCATTAATCTACTTCGGTCTCCTTGGCGGTCTTCCCCATCTATTCGAGTATCGTCAATGGGTCAGATCGACCACGATGCGGCAAACCTGACAGAGTGGGCTTTGCGCAAAGGACTAGTATTGTGCATACGCATACCGCTAGATCTTCATATATAAGATGGGTGTATGAAAAGGACTGCCGCTGAAATAGCGACCACGACTCGATGACCCACCTGGACTTGCTGCCGACATGCTGAATTCCGCCCTGCTCTCACTGTTTGGCCTTGTGCCCAGCGTCTTGAATGTCGCTTTGGCACAGACGTTCACGCCCGCACCTGGAAACTTCCCTGCTAAAGGTGATGGCGACTTCGCAGGCGGTATCTTCTCGATATCCTTGTCCGAGCTACCCAAATATACCGGCGCTGGTGGAACCGGCCCTGAGTCCCCCAAAGGAAATGGCGCGAAGACGTCTGGCTCGGGACCCTACCCAGCGCAAATGTTGACCGACTCTACACTACCGAGACACACCATCTTTGCACCCAAGACCCCTCCGACTGGCAACCTTAGCCTCCCTTTTATCGCATGGGGTAACGGCGGATGCGGCCTCAATGCCGGTATCTACGAGCGGCTGTTGGTAGAAATCGCCAGCTATGGATACGTTATCGCTGCAGATGGTACACCTGACGGCTCTGGATTCCAAGCTGGTCAACAGTCCAAAGTACAAGACATGCGCGATTCTCTGGACTGGGCATTCGCCGGCAAAGCGAAGAAATACGGAAACGTCGACTTGACTAAAGTCACGACAGCGGGCCATAGCTGTGGAGGTCTCGAGTCCATGTCGACAGCGTATCACGATAACAGAGTCAAGAGAATCATGCTCTTCAACATTGCCATCTTCCAGGATGACAGGAGGTACCTACTCAAAGAGCTCAAGGTGCCTATGGTGTACTTGATAGGAGGACCGAAAGACATGGGGTACAATACCGTGAGTCTACCTTGAAGACCAGACAGTTCCCGGTCTCTATCAATGCTAATTCTCGATAGTCGGCGAAGGATTACGCTCTCCTGAACACGGGTACTCCCAAGTTGAGGGCCAACCTCGATACTGGCCACGACGGCACCTTTGCAGCTACGAATGGTGGAAAACAGGGCAAAGCGGCTGTCGCATACCTGGAGTGGCAGTGGAGGGGCAATGCGACTGCTCAGGCATACCTACTTGATGGCGGTTTGGAGAAGGATAACTGGGTTGAAGAGCATGCCAACTGGTCTTGAGATGCTGTTGTTGTTGCGTGACAGACGGATCATAGTGACAGAACTCGCTGTGTACACACGCTAGGCGAAAGAAATCTATGCGCAAAGAGAGTGAAAGTCCGTTGAAGCATCAGCATTGTACCGGTGAAGAATCCTGTGGTGGCGCGTTTCTCGAGCTGTGGTGCGATGCCTAGGCGGAGGCTGTGAGCTGCAAAGCTGAACGAACACGAGGTCAAGTGTCTAGGCAAGGCACATTCATCGATTAAGGAATGCGCAAGCGTGAATGAATATATGTGAAATGCACGACATATTCGCAAGCAATAACACCGCAGCATTGTTCCAGTCTCGCAGTGCATACACAAGAGTCGCCCAGACAGAGCCCACGTCATCGCCCTCACCCATAGCAACCAGCGACCAACGCCAACGCCAAACGGTTCAACCAGGCACGCCCATCCCTAGCCCTTAAACCGCCTAACTCACTCGGTACCCGTTCTCGCCCTCTATTAATATCCACCAGCGTCGCTACAGTGTGGTTGCCGGGTTAGGCACAAACCCTGCAGAAGCGAAGAAGCGGGCTGCGCGGCGGGAACGCGACTGGGCAGTTTGGCAGGCTTGCGGGATCCACCAAGCAGTGAGGCTGAGACTCGAACCGTGTCTGACATCGACGCTGCGCCCTTCCATTGTTGTCCGAGGAGACTACGACATTCTTTCGCGGCTCTGTTTTCGCATCTCCTTACGCATACGAATCCAAGACGTTGTTTGTTGTTTAGCAATTTGCGTGACGCAGAGAGCAGACTCGGTAGAACCGGAGGCTACCCGTATTGACGTATCCGCTGTCTGTTTACGCTCACCCTTCTGGCCTTTCCGCGCCCTTCCACGCATACTACGACTTTGAGATCGGGGACATAGACACATCCACACAAGATGCGGATACCGCAGTCGTACATCCAGAAGTGCAAGGTGGTGGCACATGTCTTCCAGGCCATCTTCGTCTTCATAGCCGCGTGTCTTACCATCGCTGTCATGACCAAGGATGGCCCCGTTGAGGGACCTACAAAGTACTTCTTTGCTATGGTAAGTTGCACTCTGTCCTTATTATACAGTATCATTTTCAAGATGGTCTCTTACGTCAATATGGACATGGCTGACAAAGGGTTGCTCGCAGTGCTTCGTCTCCATTCCCGCCATAATCTACCTCACAATGGTACCCATGTGGTCGCGCGCCCAACGCTTCGCCTCCGCCTACGCTTTCCTCGCCGTCGACGCTTTATACACTATCCTGTGGTTCGCCGCCTTCATCTCGGTGGCCATGTGGAACGCCCACGGTATCAAAGAGGGAGCCAAGAAGGAGAAGATTGCAGATGACGACCGCAACTGCACAACATTCTTATACGGAGATGAGGCCAAGTGCAAGGTCAGCAAGGCCGCTGTAGGCGTCGGTGTCATGGTCTTGTAAGCACCCTTGCAACCTCGGTGTCGAGTAGATCAGAACGTCTACTAACCCTCATACAGCCTCTTCTTTGCCATCACAACCGGCGTATCCGGCTACTACCTCCACAAATACCTCCGCGAAGGCGTCATGCCCTACCAATCCTCTTCGGAAAATACCCACTACGCCTCCGGCGACTCCGCCTACAATAACCCGAAAGACGCAGCCTGGTCGACCGAGATCGAGACCGCAAACGGCCGCGACTCCTCAGACTCGCTCGATCGCCGCACCGACCGCGGCGGGAACCAAGAAGAAGACGAATACGCGTTGCTGCACAGCACGGAAACGGATGAGGGGAGGCACCCCGGCCGGCCACTGAGTTGGGGCGAGGATAGGAACGGAACATATGGCAGCGGTGGCAGGGGAGCTGTGCCTCCGTATGCAGAGTACAGAGACAGCAGTGCGAGCATAGCTGCCGGCGTGGACGCGTTGAGTCCGGGCGGATATGAAGAATTTAGAAGAGAGGCTGCTGCGGGGCCTCTTGGTAGTATGGGTATGGACAGAGCGCCCAGCCACAGCGGGAGTGGGTATAGCTTTAGTGGTGGACCGGAGCGGTTGAACTAGAGGTAGACTGTGGATAGGACAGCAACGTTGCATTGTTTCTGCATATGAGCGCTTCTCTTGCTTTCGAGTAGGTCACCTTGCATTGGGATTGCGGTTGGGCTAGGCGTTGTCTCTTGGACTTGGTTCATACGTTGTCTGCGCTTTAGCGAATGGCTTCTATATACGAATACTCATCTCTTCGCATAGCACTCCACAACACAAAGCCTCGATATCTGCCATGACACCGTCGTGAGTGTTGTGCTGGGCTCGAAGAGCCCGAGGTATTGCATTACCGCTTCGCGAAGCGTTGGACAAGTTCTAAGTCGCGCTCGTGTTGCCCATTGATCGTATAGAACCAATATGCTTCTTGCTTCCTCCACCACCGGTTGGGTAGGTATGCTTCCCTGGCATCTTGTCAACAAAACTTGCGCCTAAATGCACATATGATATGGGTGATTAAATGACTTACAGCATATAATACTCATCCCGCTGATAGGGAAACTCCAGACTCGGCGGTCCATGTTTCGCCAAAAAGGCATCCGTCTCCTGCGCAGCATCTGCTTCCGTCATTTCTACATGGACACGTTTATTCCCTCTGTTCCTCGAGTGCCGTCGTATAGCTCGCGTGGTACTTTCCAGGTGCCGTTCTAGAATTGCCGCGTGCCATAGCGAGTTGTCTACCGCTTTGCGCGCTATACGTGCGTTGCGCGCTACGAGCTCTTGGTTCCAGTCTGGTGACTGCCCGCGCGGTATGATGGGTATCGGGGTGCCTGTGTCGAGGTGGTTCTGCCAGTGCGCAAAGTCTAGGACTAGGCCTAGGTTATTCCACGTTAGGATGCAGGTCAGACATGTGCACAGCTGGCATGGATCTGGCGATTGTATGTGTTGGTATGGACGGTTGTGTATGCTGAGTTGCTTTTGGCGCGCGGGGTCAATCAGGAGGGTCTGTATCGGTGCGTCGACGTCGGCGAGGAGTCGGGGCGTGGGGAGGCATTTGATGAGGATGTTGTAGCGGCGTGCGATGATGGCGTCGCCAATGACGTTCGCGTTGGCCTCGACGATGCTATGGAAGCGGTGGTTGACGAAGCTGAACTCGAGAACGTCGTGGGGACGGAGATATTTGAGCGTCTCGAGGATGAGCTCGGTCGGCAACTTTGTGATGTTTACGATGGCGTCGCGTTTCTGCTGTCTCGTCGCGTTCTTGCGCTTCATGCGCTCCGTCTTCTTGTTCTTGAGCGTAAGAGCAGCCGTCTTGTCCTCGAGTGGTTCGTCATCGTCGCTAACGGCATGTCGTGGCATAATGGGAGCACCACATAGAAGAAAAAAACTGAACAGGTCTGCAAACTACATCAGGACAAAAACTTGCAAAGAAGGTGACCCAACATCAACGTAGGCTCTAGGCTGTTCAGTTTTTTCCTAGGTTGGCGTGGGAGAGGAGACAGAAGTTCATCGGACAGTGACGGCACACGTGTTGAAGCCGAACTGAGGGTTGCGGGGAAGTCGCCTTCAGCCAATCGGGTATAAGAAAAGTCCGCACAGTCTGGATGTAGCCTATTACGTAGCATCGTCTTCGCCACCAAAGCACGCGACTGCTCACGACGATTTCACGGTCGGCGTGAAGGAGAAATCTGATTGGCTAGTTCATGAGCACATCGGCCAAACTTCAGTATGGCGTCATGTATCATTTCTAAGCAGTGGAGCGTACATAAACACCTGCAGCATCAGCTCCATCTTGCTTCTCAACTAAGAACCCCACTCAACCTGATCACGATAGAACCACGCTTATGAGCGTTGCCACAAGACTTGCGACTTTCACAAGAGCAGCCCGATCCAGCTACAGCCACCACTTCCCAAAGCTACATCAGACAGCTTCCTACACCCCATACCTGGGAAGCCACGCGCAAACTCGTCTTCTCCGATCTGAAGCTCAAACATCCAAGATGACCACAGCAAGCTTCTCCCACATCGACACCGACTCCTATTCTGGAAAGCCTTGGGCCAAGGTAGACGGTCCCGGCACCAGTTTCTCGCACAAATGGCACGAGCGATCCGTCCACAATCTACGAGGCCACGAACATGAATTCAACACCGACAACTCCGGTTTCGCCGTCTACCAATATCCCGCCAAAGAGAAAGCCTTCACAGACGACGCAGCAGTACGAGAAGGCTACTACGCCGAAGTCGAAGCCTTACTACGTAACAAGCTGCCTGGCGTGAAAAAGGTCGTCATTTTCGACCACACGATCCGGAGACGAGACAAGAACTCACCCAGGCAACCAGTCCAGCAAGTTCATGTAGACCAGACCGAAGCCGCCGCAGAAGCACGTGTACGCCGCCATCTCTCTCCCGAGGAAGCTGACGAATGGGTAAAAGGCCGCTACCAAATCATCAACGTCTGGCGACCTATCGAAAACCCTGCTTCGGATCATCCCCTCGCCATGATAGACTGGAGAACAACATCAACGTCCGACTTCGTTGCTACAAACCTCCTATATCCTAAGCGCGCCGACTCCATGGACGTCGACGACCGGGGTAAGGAAGTCCTTCCTGATCCAAACAACCATACTTCCACAGACGGCTACGAGGTCAAGGGCGAAACTATGTCGGTGGCAGCGAACGACCAGCACAAATTCTACTACCAGAAAGATATGACGCCTGAGGAAGTTATTTTGCTCAAGTGCTATGATAGTTTCGGGGAGGGTATGTCTCACGGCAAGAAGGGTGTGGCTGTTAGAACACCACACACTGCTTTTGCGGATCCGAATACGCCCGAGGATGCACCGGGTCGGCAGAGTATTGAGGTTAGATGTTTGGTATTCTATGAGTAGGGTAGCTGTGTCGAAATGAAGACAAGCTAGCTGTTCAAAAGTCATCACACGCATGTAGTTGTTGAGTTGTATGTCGTCAAGTTTATATTTAATTAGTCTATCTAAGCGAATCTATAGCCGCAATCACACTAAACTTTGGTATCGTAAGACCAGGAACGGCGTGCAAACGATCTATCGCGCATACAACAGTGAGAACATCCATCTACGCCTTCGTGTGGGCTTCAACGCGTGCCTCGGTAGATTCCAACTCAAACGAGTCGGTATCCTGGGGCCTCCAGAACTTCTTGTCGCCCTTCATGGCGCGGATAAACCAGGGTTGAGCGCGTGGCGAATCTGAGCGGACTGGAATGAAAATGTTAGCGCAGCTTTTGGGAAGGAATCAGTACATGGAGAGACTTACAGCTCCAGTATTCCTTGTTGTCATAGTCGGGTGGAAGTAGGCGTCCGCCTGAGATGGCACCGAGAGCCCATGTTGTTGTATTTATGATGGCGTAGCACATGATTCCAGCGATGAGACCGTACGCAATGGAGTAGGAGAAAGGCATGAACATGAGTGTGACGAAGGCGGGGATAGAATCGCCTGGATAGTTCCAGTTGATGGCCAAGACACCGCGCATCATCATGCAGCCGACCAAGATGAGTGCTCCACCTGTTGCCCAAGGCGGGATGGAGGCGAAAATGGGTGCGAAAAAGAGGGAGATGAAGAAACAGATGCCCGTGGTAATTGCTGTGAGACCTGTGCGACCGCCTTCTTGGATACCAGCCTGTAGATATTAGTATGGAGGAAACTCAAAGCAGTCAGATATGGTACTTACACCAGACTCTACGAAAGCGGTGACAGGCGAAGATCCAAAGAGGGAACCGATGGAGATGGCAATAGCGTCCGCTGAATACGCAATAGTCGAACGGGGAAAGTCGCCCGTGTCAGGATCGACAACGCCCGAGAAGCGAGCCATGGAGTACAAAGTACCCGTCGCGTCCAAAATATCGACGTAAAGCATAGTGAAGACGGCCAGAGCAAACTGCCCGCCCACGTTGGACAGATCCCAATCCTGTGCCAACAAAGTGTGTTTGATAGGATGGAAAGCGACAATGTTCTTGAAGAACTCGAAACGGCTGTCACCAACTGTTGTGCGGGGGAAGTAGGTGATTGAAGTGTCGCGAGGCCAGCAGAAGATCGAGACCAGTGCAATACCAAAGATCATCGACCCACGGATTTTGTACGTCATGAGAAGTGCAGTGAAGACACCGCCCACAAGGAAGCCGAGCCACATGGTTGGGTTGGTGGCTTTGTGAGAGAGACAGGAGCCAGTATCCGGGTCGAGGTATTCCGTAGGGCAACCTCCAAGGTCAAGTGGCGTGGCTTTAGCTCCTGTAATCGCACCGATACCAGCAGAGTATGAAAGTCCGATCAGTGTCAAGAAGAGACCGATTCCCGCACCACATGCGACTTTGATGCTAGCAGGAATTATGCGGGCCAACCATTGGCGAATACCAGCGAGCGAGAGGGCAACGAAGATGAAGCCTTCGACGAAAACAGCGGTCATTGCGACACGGTAGTCGATGGGACCAGTGCCGTGGAACCCCACGATCTGATACGCCAGATACGCATTAAGGCCCATAGCCGGTGCGAGCGCCACTGGAAGGTTTGCAAGGAGGCCCATGAGGAACGAGCCGAGCGCTGCGATGGCGGCGGTAGCAGTGACAAAGTCGCGGTTGATTTCGAGGAGGCAGAGAGAGTAGGCTTCATCGTTGATACATGTTGGGTCGACAGGGTCGTTGCAGACACATGTCGCACCGGAGTCTGTGAGGACGGAGGCCTACATGTGGTGGTTTCGTTAGCACACGTACCACTTTAACAGCATGGTTGACTTACGTTCACAGCGATAATGTATGCCATGGTGAAAAACGTCGTCAGTCCAGCGCGCAGCTCTGTCGTAAACCTCGCATTCTTGATCTCATTGGGCTTCAATGGTCAGTATTGCGTGCTATGTTGGAAATGCAAGAACGACTTACATGCCCTGATCCGTCAAGATGAAAATATCTGCCCACAAATGAAGCGGAAACCACATCATTGAGAGCAGCTTTGTTTCGTTCAATGAAACCCATTTTGAGAGGCCAAAAGCAAACCAACGGGTGTGATAGAATGGTGTAGCACTACGAGACCATCGACACCCCAGGTAACGACGGAGATCAATCCCCAGATATACCTGCCGTGCTCAAAGAGGAAGATACGGAGACTACACCTAGTGCAGGGGATGGAGCGTAGCAGGCTCGCTCGCGTCATGCAGGTGCCCGCAACGATCCCGTAATGAGTTCGCGGTAAGCCACATAAGGCATCCTCCGTGATCGGAGATGGATTCTCGTTAAGCGAATGTGGAAGACACTATATGCCTAAAAATCTGCCGTTCCGTTATGGCAGGTCGAACGGCTAGGTGTGTTGCTGTTTCATCTTCTCATCCAAGCCGTCCCTCGGTGGGATACAACCGCGCATACGCCACTGAAGAACCGTCCGCCTTGGCTATGTCACCTCCACTAAAATGTGGTCGTCGGATTCCGGGTTGTGGGCCGCACCGAGTAATCCACTGGCATTAGCACAGTGTCTAGATAACTTCAACTGAGCCAGGAAGCGAAAACGAGTCAAGCAATCGATACCTAGATACGTAGTAGTGACGTCGGGTGCCATGTACGTGTATGCTTTGCACCACCTCCTTCAACATCTCAGCGGTATTAATTCCATAGCTGCCGAGGCTGACTGTGTGCGGTGCATGTCGCAAATAAGTCTAGCCGTTACGAAGTTGCGGTCTTGAAGTCTAAAGGGTCGAAGACCGATGGCGCATCGGCAGAGGAATCTGACTTGGTTACTGGACATCAGGAACGAAAGGTACCTGACTGTCGGGTCTTCCAAGAAGTTCTAACGAGTCGCAGAATTCCCAACGATGGCTTTGACGTGCTCGATCCAATGGCTGCTGTGCCGCTTCCCGGGGCTTTCATGAAGGGGGAAGGTAAGCGGTCATCTAGTAGACGCTAAAAGTGGCTGGTGGCGCACATGTGATAAAACCGTCTTCATGTGCCTCCAGAGTACGCGTCGGTGCTGCATAGGCGGTAAGGAGTGACATGCTTGCGCGAGTGTGTTGTTGCGATTTGCAGGAGGAGGGAAGATCTTGGTACTATCATCGTCCAGTACCCCTCTGGTTTGGGTTGTCAGTTCCGAAAGTGTGGGTTGGGAAAGGTCACTTGCGCTGATCATCATCTGCCCTGTTATCGATGGGGACCTCCGCACTAGTTTCGGCGCTATTCTCGGTGGGAACCGGGCGTCCTGGTGTCGCTGGCCTGTAAGGCCACCAACCACCACTGACTTGGAACACCCAACACCAAACTGCAATCATCACGCTAAAAACGCTAGCCGGCTCAGTTGGCGAGATTGAGACTATTTCCCGCGAACGGGCTGGCCTAACAGGTGGTACGTGTTGTGACATGCCGAAACGATGAACTATTATCGAGCGAAGATCCCCGCCTGGAAGGCGATGAGGGCACCGTATCGAGATAGTCGACATGTTTCCAACATTTGATGTTCCTCCTCAACATGCCGAGACAGTAGGAGCTCGCAAAGCAAGAAGAGCAAAGGAAGATGATACGACCAGACGGTCTTTCTCGGCAACCTCGCAGTCATCCGGGAGCACGCACAGCAGCAAACGTCAAGATGCAACGAGCTCGTCAGACTCAAGATCAGGAGGAAAGAGTGGTCTCGGCGGTTGGTTCAGCAAGAATAATAAAAAGGGCATCCAGGAGATCGCTCCGCTGTCGACATGTAAGGAGACACAACGTCCAAAAGAGCTGGCGATGAAGCCAGAGTCTGAACTCGTACTTAACCAAGGACCGGCACCACCCACTGCTCCTCTAGATACACAACATCAAGTATCCCAGAGGCCGCTGTCCCAGCGTTCTGATCAAACATCCCGAAAACTCCAGCCGCTATGCTTTCCACCCCCGCTGCCATCTCCTCCTCCGTCTGGTGCACTGCCTCCTACGCCAGGGATGCTTAGCCCTGTCAGTATACCAGGTACGTACAAATCGTCTTCTTGATACCTTAGCATGGGGTTTCGACTACCATGACTGCGTATGTAGTCTCCTGGAGTATACATGTACGAGCCGTGATCTCACGCGGATAGCATGCTTACACACGCTGCAGATAGGAAGTCACAGTACTCCACTACTTCTCGCGCTTCATCCAACCCATCTAGCGTCACACACTCAAACCACAGTGTCTTTTCGGGCGCTTCGGGGTACGAGACTGCTCTCTCGGACGATGCTTTCGATGACCCTCGCCCTTCTAAACCTTCATTCAAGCCTCAACCGGTTTCACGACCACCTTATTTCGAACCAGTCGAGCGCGGTTCACGAACTGGCAGTACACATAGCAGTGAACGTGTCCAAAGTGTCAAAGTCGCTCAAACGCCGTTCACACGGGCGCTGACGAAGATGGAGAATGCTGGTACTCGCATCATGTCTGCTCGGTTAAGCGAAGAGTGGGACGGCTTGGACGATGACGAGAGCTTCCAAGAGATTATGTTCGAACAACGGCTATGGGCACTAACTGCCTATCAACGATTGACGCAGAACAAACCCCTGCAGTCACCTGCGCATGAGTTACTGAGTAATAGTCAACCAGCAGATCAGAGGAGGGTACTCCAAATACATGGTTCTCTAGGTATGTCTGTCCTGCAGCTTTGCCCCGCTCGAAACACGCATTGATGCTGACTGCCGCAGCGGATGGATGGATGCTAGCACACCATTACCCTGCAGTGACAGTATATACGCTCTCTACCACCAAGACTCAGCCAGCTACCACGTACCCTGCGCCTCTCAACCATCATACACTATACATTCCTTCACTTGCATCCCCAACGCCGTTTCCCGATAACTACTTCGACGCCGTTATCTCGCGTTCCGTCGCGACAGTTCTTCGAAACGACGATTGGGCTCGGTCATTCTTCGACTGCATGCGTGTGCTCAAGCCCGGTGGACAAATCGAAATACTCTCAGTGGATGCGCACATGAGCTGCGAAGGGCCCAAGCTATCATCATGGGTTGACGAGCATCTTTCCTGTCGGCTGGAAGCTCACGGCGTGAGCAAGCAGGCTTCAGACACTGTCCTCGACACAATGGAGATTGTAGGCTTCGATAACATTCGTCGCGCTCGCATCGCGCTTCCAGCGCATCCACCCAAGGTGGCAGCTAAAGTGGCGCCATCTGCATCACATACTTTTGGTGCTGCGATCCCGGCTCCCACACCTCAAGATACTCTAGATACGACGAAGATGATGGCTTTCCTCGGCCGCCATTTCTATCAGGATCTTTACAGCAGGTTCATAGACGTCAGACAGGGAGATGAGTGGTTCTGGTCGGATAAGGAGATTCGGGCGGAATGTGATCTCTACAAGACAAAGACGGTACTGACAATTGCTTGTGGGCAAAAGTCTACAAATATGTGCCATACCGGGAGTTATCTAGATGACTAGATCGTGTCCAACCCGTTCTTTGATCAAGTATAGGGAGATCGCGTTGGGCTGTATCCTAGATGCTGTTGTCGCTTCCTTTCGTTTTCATAAGTGGAGGAAGTTAGTGCGGCTGAGAATGTCGCAAACTGGGCCAGCGCTAGACGGTTCTGCCCATCACTCGTTTCACACTCATGACCTCAACAAGGCTTAGATATACGAATATACGAAGTGAATATGACATGTGCGCAGAATTGAGGCAAGCCAGCTAGAACAAGAATGGTCGCGCTTGCACTTGCGGAAGGTGCCACCTGGGCAGGTTCTCATTCCTTCCCGTGCCTGCTCTCACATGACCCACTTATCCAGGCACAAACACACTCACCTCCATGGGTACTGCTTACTTTAAGCACACTCTCTCCGACTACTGCAGCGCCGACTGTTGATTCAATTCGACTAATTGATAATCGCTCTCATCAACCATCTCCAGCCCGCGATAGACACGCATTCTTACCCTGCAATGGCTACTTCCCAAATCGGTCATGGCCAGATTGGCAAGATCATTGAAGGTATACAGAATGCATTCAGAATCTGAGAGTGAGATTGATACTGACATCGTGTAGACATGGAAGAACTCCTACCTTCGGAAACCATCGATAGGGCTGACTATCGACGCTGTCGCACAACCTATGGCCTTTTATCCACGGCATACAAGCGCGCGAACCATTCCGACGAACCAGAGAAAGATTACAAAGAGTTGCAGAAACTCGAGAAGACTTTGCGTGACCGTCTTTCCAACCTTGACCCTGCCAGAGGCCTTCCGCGCAAATTCCAGGGTCCACTCGACAATCTCAAAGCGGGCATCGACGGTGCTCTCGAGATGGGCGTAACGGTCGAATTCATCATTGAAGGTCTCAAGGATATCTTGAACGAGAAACCAGATGCTACACCTGCGCCAAAGGTAGAACCGACTAGGCTGGTGCCTGAAAAGCGCCTTCAAAGGTATCTAGAGGAGCTTCGCGTCGAGAAGGACAAGAATCGCAAACTCAACGAAGAGAACAATCGCCTCATACTGGAGCTCAAGCAATACAAGATGCGAGAGGATGCGAGCTCCAGTTGGCCGCCTCTCAGTGAGCCGCCTCTCAAAAAACGTCGCGTTGACTAGAATACTGATGATTCAGCCCAGGGTAATACACACGGCGGGCAGGCTTCTACTTAGGTTTCGAATGAGTTAAAAGTTATGTACGTCCAGTCTTGAGTATACCGTCATGCTGCGGCACGTTGACAGGAGTGCAGGTCGGATTAAATGTTTGCTGGTGGAGAGGGCAGGAAAATGGGAAGGAGTTGTGTCATGCGCAGTGTGGGACAGCATTCTGTCATAGTCCTGTTGCTTATGCAGGCAGGTGGTCTGTATGACGACTGTATCATGAGACTTGGCTTGCAACGACTTGGTTTTTAAATGCTTAAATAATTCCATCGCATGGCGACGTTCGTGATGGTAACACTGTGATGTTCCTTTTGCTGCAGCTGTCGCGGGCAGCGGATGACGTATGACGCAGCCTTAGAGTGGGGCTTCGCGAAGAGGTTTAGCGCTTACCGCTCGACGCGACGCGTCTTGTCTGAACCCTGTTGGGATGCCAGACACCTGCAGAACGAGACGTCTCCTTTGTGCGAGCCAACATGCCTCGGCCTAAACGAACCGCGTCCGTATCGCAATTCTCGCCTCCGAGCAAGCGCGTAGCCAATGACGCTGCGCGACATGAGTCTTCACACCCGCTAGGGTCACGACACGCCCCAGTGGAGCTAGACTCGAGCCCGGAAGCGGAAGCCAGCACGCACACAGAGCCAGCAAGACCTATCAACCCACCCGCCCAAGCTGAGCCTCCTCTAAGCAAAGAGCAACAACGAGTTGTTGATCTTATCGTAGACGGCCATAATGTATTTTACACAGGATCCGCCGGCTGCGGCAAGTCAACCATTTTGCGGGCCTTTGTCAAGGAGCTGAAGTCGCTCGGCAAGGTCGTCCGTATCTGTGCGCCGACAAACCTCGCCGCTTTGAACGTCGGTGGCTTCACGCTTTGGTACGAGGTAAAGCCCCACATCTCTGGACATCTGATTGACGTCTAGTTAGGTCTTACACTGGCTGGATAGTGCCTGATGTAAACAAAGATTTGGACACATTGAGAAGAGATGCTCACAGGAAGCAAGTCTGGAACAGGATGAACAAGACGGATGTCCTCGTCATTGACGAGATCAGCATGGTCGAGAACAACTTCTTCACTCGGCTGAACGAAGTGATGAAGGCGGCATGAGGTTCGAGCCAACCTTTCGGTGGCGTTCAACTTGTGGTTACAGGAGACGTAAGTGTAGTAGCGACTTTGGGATATGCAAAGACTAACGCGATACCAGTTCTGCCAACTCGCCCCAGTGAAGCCCTTCCAGAACTGTTTCAACTGTGGAAAACCTTTGAGGGAGGACGATTATGATGACCAGTATCACTGTGATAATCGGAGTTGTCTGGAAAACGTCTTCCACGACGTTGACAAATGGGCATTTCGTAGTAGTGCATGGCAGGTAAATCTAAGCCTTTTTCCCATCAGACAGGGACTACATATTGACTATCACAGGAGTGCAGATTCGTAAATGTCAATTTGACCAAGATCTTTCGACAAAGCGATCGCAAGTTCGTCGAAATTCTGCAGTCAATCAGAAGAAGTAAACAAGCTTCAGAGCCATGATACAACTCTTGTGCTGACAAGTTACAGATGTAGACATCCCTGAGGATGATGCGTACACGCTTCTGAACCATGAGTGTTCAACAGAAGGGGCAGTGGAGATATACCCACATAGAGCAGACGTCCTTCGCATCAACAACAAGTGCATCAATGCGCTCCCATCTCAACCTTGGCGGTTCGCTTGCAAAGACTACTTCAACTGAAACCAGACCACCGTAAGGCGAACCCAGAGTTCAAGAAATACAACTTCAGAAACAAGGATGGTACGCTGAAAGAGCTGGTGAGTCGCCACTTGTCGCATACATAGACATCGTACTGATCTTTCCTCCGCAGGATCAACACAGGTATGAATCAGTCTTGCAGTTCAAAAAAGACATGCGAGTTGTATTGCAGCACAATCTGGATCCTGAAGCTGGTCTGGTCAACGGGTCACAGAGGGTCATCGTAGAATTTGAGGAATATGACGAGAGAAAGCTACCCCGGGCCCGTAAGGAAAGTGAAGAACGTGGAAGCGATGGGCCAATTCTCGCTGGATCACACGCCGCGTACGAGCACCATGAGATCCGGAGATATGCCGAAGAAAACAATTACCAGCCTTGGCCGGTAGTCAAATTCGATGACGGTCAGACAAGGACAATTTTCCCAAATTGTTCGAGCCTCGAGCTGGGCGACACTACGCCCTATAGCCTCTTGTCCAGGACTCAGATCCCACTCATGGCAGGCTATGCTATTACCGTCCACAAGGCTCAGGGCATGACAATAGACAAGGTCAAGGTCAACCTGCAGAAGGCTTTTGATCCAAGCCAAGTATACGTTGCTTGTACGTCAAACCATATCTACCCCAGTGATACCAAGCTAACAGCGAACACAGTGAGTCGAGCGAGATCATTGCACGGTCTGGAAGTTACGACTCTTCCGAAGAAGCATTTTGGTGGTCAAGCGCCAGAGGTGAAGGAATTCATGGATTCCTTCTCCTGATGTGACCTATTTGATTGGGGGTCGGATATTTCGCGCAATTCTCGAAGCGTATGCGGTACTCACACTCTGCGAAGTAGCGACTAGCAACAGAATTCGCATCTTTGATACTGTTTTACCCATCGCTAGCAAACAACAAGTCTCGTAACTCTTGCCTTGTCTCCAAACTTCCAAGCTCGCATGTGATATACGTCTGCTGTGTGTGTCTGTGCAAGACCGATTGTACAACGCGATCATCTCATACAAGGCAAAGCTGAACAGTTCTGCAGACTACACTTGGATGAGACGAGCAAAACAGAACAACTTGTAGTAATGTACGCTCCATGGTGTTTAACCTTTCCTTCGTTGAGGTGCAGTCACAACAGAAAAAGAAAGAAACTTGGCTACTCTGAGCAGCGGAGCCGAGGCGATGATCTTGGAGCTAAGAAGGTTGGCAGCGCAAGACCATCTCAAGATAAGAAAGCTTCATCGGTGTGGCGCGCATGATGAGAAAGCAGCCAAGGGGCAACACTTCGTCGTCCAGTTTCAGATGGGAATAAGCCGGAGCATTATTGATTAGGCTACTGTATGAGTCGTTGGTAATCACAAACTATCTCAGAGTAGCCATGGCTGTCACGGTAAAACAACGTTGAAAGAAGGGGTATATTAACATTTAAGATCACCTATATGAAAGGCGAACATGATGTATCAGTCGATAATGGAAAAATTCATCGACTGATAATCAACTCAAGGACACTTGAACGGTCCATAGACCGTACACTAAACTCATGCAAAGACAAGCTTAAAAGATGCGGTTCATGAAACGCTTCCATGCGGGCCAGGTGGCAATCTCGGCACGCTCCGCGTTGATGAGGTCCCAGTCGAGCTCACGACGACCAGTGTCAACGTCCATCTGGGCAGTTCGGAGCCATCCCTCACGCTTCCAGAAGTATCCGGCAACCCAGAAAGCAGCAACGACGAAGATGGCGAGGTATGCCTGGAAGAAGTCGGTGGCAGTACCAAGCCTCTTTCCAATAGGGGAAACGGCAGTGTAGAACTGATGTTCATGTTAGCAAAATGCACTACAAAGGGGATCAGATGAAGTCTTACCTGTGCCATCAAGACGATGACGATAATGAAAATACCGATCCACGAGCCAATGACACCACCAGCGGCCTTGAACGGAATCTCATCCAGGGTGTGTCCGTGGTAAGCCCAAGCCTTGCGGAAGCGAATATGGGCGAGGCAGATGGAGCCCCAGGTGAAGAGAGCGGCAAGTCCAGAGAGAGAGACGAACCAGTTGAAGATAACCTCACCGGTTGAGGCCAAGTTCATGTAGGCGAGGGGACCCCACATAAGAATGAAGGCAACGGACCAGAGAGGACGTCCGGCACGGTCGACGTAGGTGAAGAGCTTGGGAGCGTAACCCTGGTCAGCGAGGGCAGTGAGGGTACGCGAACCACCGTAGACACCAGAGACACCGATGGAGACAACGGAGACCATAATGACAACGTTCATGAAGCTGTCAAATCCAACCAGACCAGCGTTCTTGCCAGCAATGACGAAGGGCGAGGCGTTGGCGTCACCAGAGGAGTTACCGATGAGACGCGTGTCAGTGTGCTCGACAAGCAGACCAACGAAGGTGAGACCAAGGATGTAGAACAGGGTGATTCGCCAGAAGACCTGACGGATAGCACCGGGAAGGGACTTCAGAGGGTTCTTAGTCTCCGCGGCAGCGAGACCAACAAGTTCGGTTCCGGAGAAGGAGAAAGCTGCGGTAACGAAGACGGTGCAGAATCCCTTGAAGCCGTTGGCGAAGGCACCGGGGCTGTACCAGGTACGCGCTCCCCAGTATTCAGAGTACATGCCGTTGCTGGGTCCTCCACCGAGAACCAAGACCAAGGCGATGATCATGAAAACGACGGTTGCACCAAGCTTGATACACGACGACCAGAATTCTTCTTCGGCGTATCCCAGGGTACCCCAAATGTTGATGAAACAAATGAATAGCCAGAAAGCCGTGATGAAGACAGCGACGTTGACTCCCTTGGCCCCGTCCCAATATTGAACTGTGAAACCGGCGACGAGAAGTTCAAGTGGTAAGACGATGGCCCATTGGAAGACGTAGTTCCAACCCATGGCGAAACCCCAGGATGGATCAATGAAGCGAGAGGAGTAAGTATAGAAACCACCGGAAACGGGGTACATAACAGCGAGTTCACCGAGAGCGTAGACTGCAAGTCGTGTCAGTTTTGCTTGTGTGCGCAAAACAAGTGTCATCTCTACATACCGACGTTGAAGATCATTATACCCATGATTGAGAAATCAATGAGGAGCGTGGCAGGGCCCTGAGTGATTGTAAGTTCATATTCAGAAGTGACCGTGTACTGTGCAACTTACACCCCTGGAAAGAGCACCACCGGAACCGACGAAGAAACCAGCACCGATGGAACCACCGATGGCAATCATGTGAAGATGGCGAGTCTTCATGGACTTGTCGAGTACGACCATAGGGCCCTCTTGGGGACGACGCTGGAAGGACTTCATGTTCAGACCGTTGCGGGTCATGAAGTCCTCCTGCTCGCGCCAGTCGGCGGAGTCCTCACCATGACTTTCGACAGTCGGGTGAGGGACGGTAGTCTTCTCATTAGGCGGAGTCCCCTTTTCGTAGTCCATGATGGGCGGTTGGACAGGTCAGTGCTGGGGGTAGAAAAGACTGATGAAGTCGAGAGAGACCCTGGGACCGGCTGCTCTTTAATGTCAGATATGGATCAGCGGAGGGGGAGGCAATTGACATTTATCCAGTCCAGGTTCGAGATGGCTCGCGGAAAGAGCGACAGGGACCCCCGTTCGTTGATGCACGAGGCGCACGAGCCGACAGCTTGGCACCCCTCCATTACAGTGAAGGGCCAGGCTGACGAAAGATAGACTGGCGCCGTGTTTGGTTGGCTGGTCGTGTGCACCCAGAACAAGCGTTCGCCGCAAGCGGGTAGAGCTAACAAGGACGGTGAATTGGCGCCCCGCCGCGGCTCTTGGGATTAGCTTGGGACCTCCCCGCAACAGCAAATCGGCCGGTGGCGCATAGGGCTTGGTGTGAGCTTCGAGGGGGCCCTTGGTGCCCTTTGGTCAGACCCGGTCGCTGGGCGGAGATTGGTCCCAAACAAGACTGATAACGAATGCGCGACCTGCGAGTAAACGCGAGGGACAGATTTAGCAAAGTTCTAGCAGGCTTTCTAGAACGCTGATTGCAGTGCTGGGCTCCCTTGGCTACCGCGGTTGTCTTCGGATCCAACGCCGCTTTCCTTGCCAGCTGCCCCAATTGGCGAATCGAGGTTGGTGCATACCGGCCGTCTTATCTGCAGCCGGATGGTTGCGCTTACTTGGTGTAGTCTGGAGAAGCCTCTCACGTGCCCCACCTCCATATGCACCTGCCTGGGCCGGTCTAGCGCACTCGCTTCCGTCATCTCCGCCTCGGTTAGCCCGAGACGCGATGCCTCTCCAACATTACTGTTTGTCAACCACTCCATCGGTGGCGCTCCGGGGCGCTTCAGTCTTGCCATCGCGAAGTCCGCGAATAGGCAAAGCCAAGCGCTCGTGATTGCGGCGTGTGTTGTGTTATCGGGCGTAATGGGCACTGCAGTATTGCGTTACATTGCCCATCTAACCTCGCATCCTAGCACGACAATCCCTCGCTCGTTTCAGTTTCCTCGATAATTAGGCCCGTCTTCGCTCCATCACCCGCTTCGAGAAGACCGTTATCACTGCGTGGGGGAACCACACAACCAAATCCTCTCCATAAGAGGTGCGACGTCGCGTGTTTGACACCTCATGGCCAACGTTCCTATCCAACGGCACCGGCTCCCAGATCCACCGTGCTGATGCCCGAAAAACCACAGTTATTTGCCCCAGGAATCGCAGCCAATCACGGAGTCAGGCTCGGCTACTTCCCCAATCGTCTTAGTGCAGTATGCCAATGGTGCTTGGAATTTCTTGAACGTCTTGGAAGCGTTGCGTATCGGACCAGTCGACAAGTCAAACACAGCACCTTGATCCAGCAGCCTGGCCACTGTATACAGGCCCGCAGAAAATCAGGGTCTACCAGAATCCTTTATCGCGATATTGTCAAATTCGAATTGCAAACGCTCGCTCGTCTGCTCTTAGCGCGACTCCACTGATAACCACCTGTCTGAGCGTCGTATGTTGGGGTGCTTCGATCCGCGCCTGGGACCACCCTAGGATCCACTGTCATCCACCGGCATCCACTTGGTCTTGGTCCCAGATAACCTCACTCCTACCACGGCCACGGAGCCTGACGTCGCTCCCCTGGCATTCGCCTGCCATGGCGAATGTCACAATGGTATCATCCAGAGTTCCAGCGGAGCCAATAGCCAGTCTGGCGCGGTCTGACCACAGTGTGCCTTACGCTAAAGTCTGACCGACCTTTTCGCCGCATAAGCGGCCGTGACACCCAGTACGACAGCCCACTTGCACCGAGCTGGTGGTTTCTCAGCAGTATCGCCGAGAATTACGCCTCCACCCGCATTACACGCCTTTATCACGGTGGACCCTGAGGTTTGCGCATAAGGTGTTGTGTCGCAAATAATATGTCCAGCATTGCTCAACAATCGCACTATCTCTACTCTAAAGATGTTTGCTCATACGCACAACTCGGTATCAACGGCATCTCGAGCCCGCTTCGCGCCACAAATCTACTCACTGGGATTACTAGGTTACATGTCATTGATGCTCTATGGGTTATCGCAACGACTTACTCACAAGGTCCTCTACAAGCTGATTTGCCTATCGGAAAGGATGACATCTGGAGATTCTGCGTCGAGCGACCTCCGAGACACCCGTGGTTCGCAACACGTTCTTCGCTAGCTCTTCAGCGTCCCGTTGCCACTATCTACCATTGAACTCCACATCCGCGCCAATGATTCACTCAAGCCTGTATCATTCGATCCGTGGATACTTTCTAGTCAGCTTGATTCCTGTATCGAACTGACATCTCAAAAACTGTCGTTTTAGTACGAAACACGGCATATGGGTGTTCTTCAAACTCACGGCAGGCGACTCTGGAGGCACGTTTTGAATCATGCAATAACCTCAGGTAACAACTAAACTCCAAACACAAGGCTCTGAGGCCTGGATATTCTCATGCGATCCACACCCAGTACAGTTCTACTCTTTCCTCCGACTTCCCGGTCATTTCTGCCACCAGTCAATCGTCTCCATATTCCCTTTATCGTCCATTTGGTCTTCGCTCCCTTCTTCTCGCTCCCCGAATGACCACCCATCTCCTTTTGTCTTTTCAAAAATAGCGACTGGTAGAATTCCGACTTCATCATCTCTTGCATCCTCACCATACTAGCGACGCTCCCTCTCCTCTCTGTGATGTCCTTCACAACATCATATACGGAAACCCTTCTCTTCCCCATCGTACAAGGAGGCGGTGATCGTGGGAGCAAGAAGCGGGGGGATATATCTGGAGAGGCTGAAAGAAGAAACGTCGCTTTGGTTGGCGAAGGGGTGGGTGTACGGAGAAATGTGACTGCCATTGGCGACATTGGACTGTCAAAGATTGATAGAGGGGAGGCCGGAAGGAAAGGTGCTGCCTTTGGGAAAAGGTGTTGCTGCTCTATTGGGGACTTGGGCGGAGCGAGGAATGGGTTCACTGGTGAGCCGAGACTTCTGAGCGGTCAGACGCCAAAGGTGACGGCGTGTCCGGATCCCAGTAGGATAAGGGAGGCACGGGAGGGATTTCATGGTTGGCGTTGACCAATGCAGACATTGATGGATATGTTGCGCGTCGTGGTGTAGGGGGATGGATGGCGCGCCATGGAGCTGGACATTTCGTGGAGATGTTCAGGGAGATTGGGCGGGGACGAGTTTGCTGCATAGCGAGCAGTCGGTCTCAGGCAGAGGGCAACAGTAGGGCGTGGAGATATTGAAC
>Ga0265797_10000943_pt1 | contig 52412 bp, 59 predicted proteins | sample P2T30metagenome_FD_192433 | JGI IMG/M metagenome (GOLD analysis project Ga0265797, IMG submission 192433) | Plant litter microbial communities from East Loma Ridge, Irvine, California - P2 T30 | ecosystem: Environmental > Terrestrial > Plant litter > Unclassified | place: USA: California...
CAGTCGAATCAAACTCAAACCGACGCGCTGAGTAACCGGCATGAAACACCAATCGCTGCCCGATTTGCCCAACATAACTCTAAGATCTCGATCACGAGTATATCAGACCTCCATTCATCAAACCGATGACGTTTTCTTTGGAACACCATGGCCCGGCCTTACCGAACTTTGTGAATTGTTCACTCGCGAAAGCGAAAGCCTCGGACTACCTCGAGCTGACCAGTGACGATGATTGACTTGCATCACTTGCAGCTCTCGCTGCTGCAATAGCCGTGAGCGTGTTACGCAGTCCTGTTCCACTATGTTGGTTCCTCAATACCGACGGAGAGTCTGGCATACGTAGACTGTTGATCGAACTGTTCCTGCTCTGAAGCTCCGGTCGCATGCTTCCGATCGAGTTTTCGCGGAATGCCGTAACAACACTTGAGCTAGACCCACGGCGGCTGTCTTGAGTCCTTGCATAAACCGACTGGATGCTTGAAGCGGAATCTGCTCGACGGCTACGACCCAGTGTCTGCACAGGACTGGGAATCTTTGAGTGCTTGCCCAAGTCCGCACCCAGAGTTTGGGACGATGAAGTCGATCTGATTGAGCGCGTATCAAGCGCCGGGCGTCCAGTACGCATGAGAAGGGGGGTGTCTGAATCATCAGAACCACTCTCATTGGCCTCTCCATCAAGCGCCTTCAATTCCTCCGTGAGTGCTTCAAGCTGGTCAGCCCCAGGCTCGAAAGAGAACTGTCGGCGATGCTTTTGGTTTGTGTTGAGTTGGGGCTGCGACTGGAATTTTCGGAGGGTGTTCCGCGGCGCAAGGCTTTGGTCAAAATACTCGTATGTTCCATTGTCAGAGCTGGTTTTTTGACGTGGGGTCTGCGTATCATTCTCTTCGACATGTGCCGTCAACTTCTCTGCCGATCTGGTCTGCGAGAACAACATCATGAGGCCATGATTGAAACTGTTCACCTCTAGACCTCGACGTCTTGCGACAAGTGTGCCGAGTGCCCGAAGAGCGACAAGAGCTTCGCATTCGGTGGCTGGCTCCATGCCGGTGTGCTCCAGAATCGTCATCTCGTCAGGCAAAGGGTCGCCAGATCCTCCCGAGAAGCCAGAAGCGACAGAACTAGTAAAAGATCGAGAGGGCCTCGTCTTCTGAATGGCAACGAGATTGAGCTCGCTCTGGACTTTGCGCGACAATGTAAGATTCTTGCTAGTTTGCGGTGGATTGCCTACAGGCAACTCTTCCATGTCGTTGGTGAATTGCGTTGACAGGACGGCCATCTTTCCAGAGGGGGACGACGGCCGGTTTAAAAGCGCTGTGTAAGGTCAGCTAACATACGCAGGGTGTGTGAGTTGGTTTGGTTTAGGAGAGGAGAGTAAGCGAACGTATTTCGCCACCACCACGATAGTATACCGAGAATGTCTTCGCGGTACTATCGGCGGTCGAGTGGTCAGGCGCGAGGGTTGTGTATGCGGCAACGAGAAGTACATAGTACGCCTAAAGACTCACCTCTCTGACTCATTAACTTGATCTCCTGGTCAAGTTGCGCGTGTGAGAAGAAGTCGTATTTCGGTGGGAAACTGTCGTGCGAAATGGTCTTCCTATGACGCCGCACAATACTGTCTTGACGAGCCTGTATGAGTCTTGTTTCTGTTAGTAAAGGAAGAGCAAAAGATTGGACGCTACCTAGGTACTCACCCGGTCATGCCACTGGCCCCACGAGCTATGAGCAGCTCCAAGCGCCGTATCTCCGCACCATAACGATCTCTTGAGCGTGTCCAGTGCTCCTCGGCCTTTCTCCAATCTTTAAGTGTCTCCTCCAGCATTGTACTGAGACACTCCTTCTGCTCTCGTACCTTGCGATAGTCCTCAAACACACGGAAGAGGCCGCTGTTATGCTCCATCGGTATCGGCCAGGAAGCTGTTATCATATGCGATCGGACAGATGTTACGACGTCGAGCGGATCTATGTAGGTCTGGAAGGGCGCTGGTGCATCTTCACCCCATGGCGCAGAGAACGCGAACTCGGGCTCCTTGGCTGTCTCTTTGAAGTTGGCGAAGAGCGACGTGTAGCGAGCGAGCTTGGGCTTCGAGTCTCGACGTAGGGCTGGGGTATCTGAACGTTCACTTGGTGCGTCATCTGCGTCATCGGTGATAGGCGTGGTGTGCGCACCGCCTACAGGAGTCTGTGGTCTGCTGCTCTGCCGCGTCTTCCGCCAGGTAAGTTGAAGCCGACGATCGCTCGAATCATCGGTGCCTACAGGAGTGTCGACGTCAATCTTGAGCGGGGTAGATGTTCTCGGAGGCTTCTTTGGCTGCTTGCTGTGTCCTAAGCGCCAGCTTTTGTTATCGGGCATATTCTCGTCGTCGTCCTTTGCTAGCTCTCTCGATAGATGCGTTGCGACAGAGAGCCCCGGGAGCTGAGATACGAAAATATCCATGGTTTCTGTGGGTCGTGGTTGCCAGTTAGGTGAGATTGCGCGGGGCGACTGTCGAACAGAAGGGTAGGAGTTGTCGACTGGGAAGGCGCGGTCGTCTACAATCAGCTCTCACCTTCACCTCCGCTTCCGAATTTCAGCATGACGCGCTCTCACCACTTATGACGGCTATGGACGGCTTCTCGCTGAGCTCCAGTGCCGTCTTGACAGAAGGCAAGCGTGACCTCGCCCGCTTTCACTGCTCGAAGATGTGAGCTCTTCGCTCTTTCCTCACCCTCTTGTCACCTGCAGCGTCTGGACCTTTCCATTAGGTCACCGAAACTTTGATCAGAGGCAGTTACGCATCGATGATGCTAGATACCTAGGTAGAATCGAATCACGATAGCGTTGGGAAGTCGCGTTTTCTGGGGACGGAAGGAGCATGTCTTGTACTTGACCAGCGAAAGCTTCCACTGTAGTTAAAAACTGTGTACAGCTATACAATATAGATACTGTCGCACTCGCAACTTGATAGAATCCAGATACGAGACGGGGAAACTGCGAAGAATACTAGGGATCAAATATGCCGTCCACGAAGCGCCGGTAGTCAAAAAGAGCGGTCTCACAGACCGGGAACAGAGCCTCGTCTCTCGAACTACGTGAAGTTCATGGTTAAAAGTCGCAGAAACGTCATGTTATTGTCAAAGGGCAATCCTCAAGATATGTCTGAAGTCTGCGGCGAAGCGAAGTGTCCACAAACGGCTAGCGCCAGCTGACCAGTTCAACACTCGCGACCTCGGGACAGTCACGGGCGAATGACCATCATTGCACCAACAACGACGAGTTCTGCCCCAGGCTTACGCGTATCGACGTTTTGAAAAGAGCGCAGGTCAACAGATGGTACTGGGCGACTGCTCGCATCGCATTGTGATCTCTGAGATCGTTGCCAAGGGAAGTGCTCTTCCGAGTTTCGGCTGAGTTTGAGTACTGTTTCATCTCACTCCAACCGCTCCGCATCACGGTGCTTATACGGTACTACAGTATCTTAACGAGTCTACTCACCAAGGGAGAAGGATGAATGTGAGAGCAGGCTGAATGCCTTCTTGGACGATACCGAAGTCTGCTCACGTCAACTAGCACGGAAGGCAATTCTACATGATCGCAACCAAGCCGATACTACATATTCCATTGCATCATCGTCATACCCCATAAGGACCTGGGTACAGAAGCCGCGCGTCTCCCGTTCTTTGGGAAAGCATCGACATCCCTCCGACATTTTTGACACACTTCAACACACCTCATCCCCGGCCGTGCCCTTCCCGCAGAACCAGACCGCTCCACTCCCCGCCGTTGCTATGGAGCAGATCGTACTCCTTTCGCTAATACAGTACCAAGAAACAGGCAGGAAAGTCTAGACTCCGGTTTCAGCCTTCTCAGCGCGAGGCACAAAGTAAGGTACCAGGATGACTTTGTGATTGACAACGGCGCCTGATGACGACGACGGCGGTGTGCCTGTATGTCAGATGCGCCGTGGCTGGCAGGCTATAAGTTGGAAGTATCCTCAGGCTAGTAGACGCTTTCCTTACTTCAAGCTCACCATCAAGTCAACTTCTTCAAGTCAATCTTCTTGTTTTCCACCCTTTCTATACATTCACTCTTTGTCGCCGGGCGACTTTACCACGTTTACAACTACCATCTACGCTTCTTCTACATCTACTCTCCGAGTTCAATAATCACCTAAACACTATTTCAAAATGAAGTTCTCCGCTGTCATCGCTACCATCATCTCCATGGCCGCTTTCGCCATGGCTGCACCTGTCGCCAACGAGGGTATGTTCTCTTCTCCAACCCAAACCCGATGTTCAGGAGCAATGACTAACAAGAAATAGCAGTCGCCGTCCGTCAGAACCATGGCATGTGTGTCAAGGGCACCACCGCTGGTGTTGAGCAGATCGAGGGCTGCTAGAAAGTTTATACCCATGAGAGGATGTAGAAGACGGAGGAGCAAGATTACCACGAGTTGTGACTGGGGGAGAAGGAATTGGAGGATACAATGGTCATCGCAGAACGGCGGTGCCGAAACGATATAGAAGCGTCCGTTCTGGTTGCGTTCAAGTAATACAAGACGATTGACAAAGCATCACGGTGTGATGGGCTTGAATCACTCTCCACGTTCCATATTTTCTTTGTCACTCGTTAAGCGGAATATCACTCGCATTTATGGTGCTACTTGTTTTCAGTTCTATGTGACAATGATACAAAACGAGTGGTCTAGAACCACTAGTTCATCGGTAGCCTCGCATGAGCCTTGCATACAACGTATCTGCCTGAGCAGCGTTAATAATAAACGCCACAACAGCAAAGGAACTCGAACATTACCTCTCACTCCAAAAGGACAGACTGTGAAGAAGATGAAAAATGCGTAATTAGGTAAGTCCAACATGACCACATCGCTACATAGGTATATAAACGCTTGAACGCTTCCAAGAAAAAATGCAAGATGGAAATGCCAACAAAATGTCGGTCAGGCACTATGCAAAACCATTACTTCCTCCTAGGGGTATGCACTCTCGCTCTGCTGCTTCTTCTCCTTCTCCTTCTCCGCATTCTTCCCCGGTCTGAAAGCATCCAGACTGATCCTCCTTCTTTCCCTGTCCCTGCCCTCATCTGCACCGCTAGATTCGGCCTCGCTTTCCTTCTCCTTTTCCTTCTGCTTCTTCTTTTCCACTTCTTTGATGGCTTCTCCAGTCAATTCTTGCCTGTTCATACGTTCTACTACGTCCTTCTTCCTCGTCCTCTTGTCGCCCAGCCAAATCAGTAAACCGGCTGTGGCATTGCAGGCGATGGAGCAACAGAGAATGACAGTCGTAATGGCAAAGGGACGAACCTTGTAGTAGATACCCCATGTGCACGCGCCGAGGGAGATCTGGAGTAGAGAGTGGCAGTCGAGAAGTACGACGATAGCGACAAGGAAGCGGAGAGGGAAGGCGTAATGGGTCTCCGTCTCGTGAGGTTTGTAGAAGGAATGTGATTTGCAGAATTTGGCTTGATGGTGTTCGAGCTTCTCTTGCTGCTTTGGCGTCAACACGGTGAATTCCCACTGCTTCTCGGGGTCGGCCGGGTCTATAGTGCGTGGTCCAGATACAGGAGCGTGTTCGGCAGGAAGGTCGTTGTGGTCGGTGAGGTCGGGAAGCATGTCCTTCTTACGGCGGGACCATGTGAAATGGTGGTAGTGAGCAATGTAGATCATGTGGTATGTGTCGACACAACGGAAAGGTGCTAGGCCGTCCCCTACAACAGCGAAGAGAGCAACGAGAACACTGTCAATGACGTGGACGACGTAGATCTGCTGTCCACCGACATTAGCCCAGCCGATGAGGAAGAGCACCCAGGCCAAGCCGAATGCGGTGATGAGGAAGGCGTAGAGGGTGACTAGGAAGCCAAGTGCTGTAGATTGTCAGTAATGGTTGAGAGTATAGTGGTACAGATACTTACGTCTCCTGACATACATGCCGAATCCCTTGAGCGAGCGCTTCATCTTCGAGCGTCTTGAGTGGAGCATGTGCCGTACGTGGTCGTTCACCTCTTTCTTGTCTTCGACGCTCCACCCAGACAAGTCAGTATCCTCAGGAAGAACAGCGAAGCGCGACTCAGTAAGCTGCGAATCTATCGTCATCATGGTGGCCGTCGTGGTCTCAGTCGCCGAGCGCTGGAATCTGGGAGCCGCCTGGGCCGCCTGAGCCTCTGCCTCCGCCTCCGCCTGAGCAGCACGAGCGGGTTCCAGTATGCGGTTGATCTCTTCCAGACTGTCGGTCTCGCTCTTCCGTCGCTTGAGGTTGTAAGTGGGCCGACGGTTCAACCATGGCAGGTTCGGAATGAACAGCGAGTTTTGCATATTCGTCAAGGAAGTAAGCGTCGCGACTTCGGGGTCGATGGTGTCAAGGACATCGACCATGCCTGAGGTGTAGTTGGACGGCATGGCATCTTCCGCTGCAGGAGCAGGAGCATGAGCGCTTGTCGTCGGCGACTTCTCCTCCTCCTTAGTACCCCAAAAGGGTATTCTAGTCTGTATCGCGCTCTTGACCTTCCGTAGTCGACTTCTGTCCGGCTCTGGGTTGTTGAGGGTACTCTGGCTACCGTTGGCGGAGGAAAATTGTCCCAGCTCTGCCTCCTCGTCCAGCGCAGGCAAGGGCGTGCTTGCTCTTATTATAGAACCCTGTGGTTGCTGTGCGGATTGTCTTAGGGCGTTGGATGAGGGCATACGCCGTATGCCGATACTGGCTTGACGGCCGACTTGCGGTCGTCGTGGGTATTGCTGGGGTTTGGTCGGCGCCGAGCTGCTTCTTGCTCGTTGCGCGGCAAGAGTACTTGACAAAGGTCAGCATCGCACTCTCCTCTTTCTCGTGCCTAGAGCATACCTGTACGTGACATGCGACGAGGGATCGGTTGCCCTGGTGGGCTTGGGGACATGTTGGCCAGCATCGATGGATGACTCTAACGAGGTAGGCGGTTCGATGACAGGTTGTTGTGTTGGCTGATCCGCGGCTGCTCCAAAGTCCTGCGCATTCGTCCCAGGCTCGGCGCTCTGAATTCCTTCGTTGACGGCATGCGTGCTGGAGTTATCGTGGGGTGCCTGAGACTGCTGTGGAGCATGCAGCTCGCCCGTGCCGGAGCCTGAAGAAGTCGCGCCGGCACCTCTGGCGCGCGCGATACGCGTCTTCAACCTCTGTAAATCCATAGCGACCACGGAATTGAGGATGGGGAACGCAAACCCCAGGGCAATTCCCGATAAACATGTCTTTATGACTTGGAAACGGCCGTGGCCCAATGCAGTCTGGCGGCTGAGGATTGGCTTTTACAAGCCTGGAATTTTGTCTTGGGGGACGTCATATTGCGCCGCAACCACTACCACCCCCTTTCCCCCAAGACGACTCACTCGCATCGCACGCGCGAGTAACCTTCGCGGGGACGGTCCACTAACGCCAGTCAGTGTTTGGACTACAGAGGTTAACGAGCCATCGTAAGGATCTCACGAAACGTACAGCATGTAGGGCGAGGCCGTTAGGGAGACGTGCTCCAGGGAGCGACCTCGACTCCCCAGATCTGAAACTCCGGTTGGCACCCTTGCAATGATCGTTTTCGCTTACGGAAAACCGGATCCTGGGTGTCACATGCACACTGACGCTATGTCTCGCGAGTCGTGGATGTGTTCTGGTCGTTGCAACTACAAAATATTCATTGTTTTCGAGCATTGATACCGTTCTCATCCTCAACTGTATTGACCTAAAAGGCTGCGGGATGATGCAGGGTCCTTTTAGTCGCACTGGTAGCCAGCGGCGGCGGGTACCTGACTTAGCGTATCTTCACGTTCCGCCCAGTACCGCTGGTTTGACGCTTGTCGTCTCATCTCAAGTCGCTATGGCTGGCATACTGACATTCTGCTCAGGGCCTTGAACACGCCTGCAGCATGATTGTGAAGATCATACTCTATCTGCCCTTGACGAGTCGAGAAGTTTGGTTGAGGTGTTGTTTTTTCACATTCCTTCTAACATCTATGACGACATCCATCCCTCCAGGAACCCGAAAGACCAAGAGAGGTCGATCGCAACCCTAAGCGCTTATGAATCGGCTGCGAGGTATGTGTCCAAATGATACAACAACGGTCCGTCTGGTCCAATTCTACGATCTCTCTCCCCAGCGCAGCCGTCGCTAGCTCACGCAAGAACCGTTTCGGCAAATCAACGCACTGGAGTAAATCATGGCCTCTGAGACCGTACCAACTATCAACAATTAGCTCCCTCATTAGATCCCCGCGTACTGTACCTTTGTAGATAATCTTTATACACTCTAGGCCAGGGTATGAGTGAGCAACGTACCCGTCAGATTTACGGGTGCTGATTCGCTCATAGAGTGCCTGAGTTGCCAGATTACGTGTGTGTAGATCGAGCAGCAATTCAGCTATCACATATACGTGACATATACTTTGAAGACTTCTTGAGCCATCCGTGAGCGAGATGCGATCTGTATAGACGGTTTCCAAGTAGTGCTCAACATCTTCTAATCTCAGCTCAGGATCAACATCGTAAAGATTGATAGTTTTCGCGTCAGAGTTATTCCAGCGGCCACTAAGCGCGTTGGCGAAGAACTTGGATCGCGACGTTATGATGGACTGGTGAACAAACAGCTCTGAACGCTGAGACTCGGCCCCAACGAGAACTTTGATGAGAGGTGAGGAGATGAATCTGGGATGCTGTTAGTACTGATCTAAATTGATGGGCTGTTAGTACTAAGTACCCATCGACACCTAGTCTTAGTACTTTGACGGGTGTGTCAGAAGGTCTCCATGATTCCGTTAAGGATGTGTCAGAAGCTCTCCGTGATTCCGTTGACATGGTGTTCGTAGAAAGGCAGCGAGGTCGTTAAGCTAATTAGAGAGCTCTTTCTTAAGGAAAAGAGGAAGACGAGAGCAATTATCGAAATTAGATTCGTGTAGTGTTTTCTTTGCGACATCTAGCTTGACAAACTTTTGGGACCTTTCACTAACCACTCGGCGGCTTGACCACCTGAGGTACAATCTCAACCCAGTAACCCTGATAGCTGTTAGCAAGCCATTTCCCTCATGTATTTCCTTTCACTAGTTGGCGTCCACTTACATCCGGGTCCTTAACGAAAGCGAGCTGTTTGAAGACATGCTTGTAGCCATCCGGTACCTTCCCGTGTTTCCCTTCTACAGCCTCCGCGGGTAATCCCATCTGTTCTTCTTTCGCCTCATCAAGTGGTTTGATGATTTCATAACCAAAGCCTTTGATCCTTTCCAGTGCCTCAGCGACATCTGGTACTGTGAATCCAATGTGACCGAAGCCGATTCCCGCCGAATTAGAGTAGTCATTGCCAGAAGTATACGGCGTAGACGCGTCGGCAGGAATGTGATACAATTCCAGCAAGCCTTTTGAAGTACCGAGAGTGGCAATGCCTGTGAAGGTCTGAGTGTTTTGTAGGAGATATGGAGTGGATGAGTGTACTTACCATTATCTCGTGGTCCGAGGTAATATATCGTAAATGGACCAGCATTGAAAATGAACACAACGTGCATCCCCAGACAGTCACAGTAGAATTTCAAGCTTTTCTCTGGGTCTTTGATGCGCGTCATGAGATGATTGAGGCGGTACTCGACAGTTGATGGGGAACTCGGTCGTGGCGGAGGAACAATGTGTTTGCCGACCTCGTATGGACCTCGTGGATAGTTATTGTTAGAAGACGCCATGACTGTGTTCCTACGGATACCCTCGTTCAAAGCTTGCGTTTCTTGGGCAACCTCTCCGGCATTCATAACTACTTATATGTCGTTATAGTTTACTAGTCTCAGTAGCCACATGTGGGGCATGTGGGGTAAGCTTGCGGCCTTGAACCCCTACGAGCAGATGCTGGTTGGATACTGTGCTTCTTCTCTGGATGTTACACACTTTGCATGCAGCGCGCCTAGAGAATTCGTGGACTTTCTTCTTGGGAGAAGGGTGGCGCTTTCAGCTACACCCAAAATACGCGTCACACTAGATAGTGGCGCCGATGAAAAGGGAGAACCCATAGATGTGATTGGGAATACTTTCAGCTGAGCATTCTTCTCGATAAGCTCATCATCCCAGAATTATATCCCGGCGGCTACCGGGAAAGCACAGGCGAGGATGTAGCTCAGTTCTTTCGCCGGAATCTACGCTGCGGACCGACATGACCCCTATGCGCTCCGTCGTTCCGTCTCTAGTACGCGTAATCAGAACATAGTCTTTGCATATGACTATGCCCGTGAATAGGTGATTGCAGAGCGAGTAATGTAACTCATCGTCGACATCACCCGTGACATCCAATAGCCATTCATGATCCTCAAAACTGCGCTCGCCAGAGCCGGATATCATCTCAACACTACCGCGTGCTGCGTACGTTGCGTCTTTGTATGTGCTGGTTTGACGATCAAAGATGTGTGAATGCCGACGCCGTTTCGTTGGGATGTAGGCGAATCGAAGGTAGAGAACTTCAGCAAGTATGCGCAACTGATAAGTGTAATCGAGCGCAAGATCACTGTCATTCTCGAAAGCCATCTTCACTAATTCTTCTGTCAGAGGTTCATCTGTTCCATCGAACTTGATTACATGGACTTCTACTGGCAGTATATTGTCCCAGGTCAACGGAGATGTGCATGGCCACAGAACAGGAGCAATCCAGCCCGCCCAGGACCAGCTAGGAAAGCCTTCTCGCCGCACAATTTTCGAGGATGTTTCCGGATTGACAACCCAGCATAGTTCCCGGCAAAACGCAGCATTGAGCTGATATTTCACATCATCCAACTGAACCCCGTGAGCCCAAAGATGAGACCACATCCTAGACCTGGATTGGATCTCGGTACAGGCAGTCATGGTGTACGGTATGCCCCAATACTGATAACACGGGTTGTTTTGGGTGGAGAACGACTGGAAGAGGCCACGCATTGCGTTTAGAACGTCCGATTGATAGCTCAATGCTCGTTTCGTATAGCGCACGATATGCTCGCGGAAAGGATCGTCCCAAGTGCTTCGTATATAGGCGCTGCTCCGCCCGATAAACAGCCCTGTTGAGCCAGATGACTTCTCCGTGGTGACTGACTCGAAACAGCTCATTTTGTTGCACTCAAAGATAACCTGCTCCTCAGTGAAGATGAGCTGCAGGCGTGAGTAAAACTCCTCTTGATACGTCCTGCACGGTAAGAGTTCATGGTCAGTACTGATGCATATGTATAAACAAGGTAACTCACCAAGCTCTTTGGTACCAGGGTGATTCGCGAATGGGTGTTTTGAAGTCGTCTAACCCTGCTACCCATGTCATGCCATTCAACTGAATGGAAGGAGGCGTAGTCCGACTTCGACCACCAACACCGGGTAGTCCATAATCAGAGTGATCACCAGCTGCAGCAACGATAGTCACTGCTGCCGCAGAATAGATCATAGCCATCATAGATAGCTGGCTTTGTAGTTGATGCGGATCCGACTGCTGGTCGAAACAATATCTTGGCGGTCATAGTCAGCATATGCCCAACATGTTCTTCTGACGTGATTCCTACGCACTTATCGCACCACACATATCGGTAGCCAAGCTCAAGGGTGACTGTCATTGCATCCTTGATCGTTTCTGGCAGGTTCAACAAGCTCTCCGTGGCAGTGCCACAGCTAAGGACACTGTCGTGTTTATTGGAAGCTGACAGTCTACCCCAAACATAGCTAAGCGCAACATATTCCGCACCCGGAGGTGCTACGATTATCTTGCGTGACCTGCAGTCGATGACTTTGAGTGTAGTTCTTCCTGGAGCCCACAGCTGAGAAGTCTTGCCTTGATGGGAACATGTATCTCCATGGTAGGTCTTACAGTGCGTAATCCACTTTCGTAGCAAAGGATAGTCAATGAGGTTCTTCGGTAGTGTACGGAATCGCAGGTTCTCATGTCCGGACTCTGGGAGAATGAAGCGGGATACAGTGGAATCCTCTGATTGGACGTAATAGTTCCGGAATGAGAGATCGCGAGGTCCTCCAACTGTTGACGGTCCTCGATAGTCCAAGAGCCAAAAACGGGCTGATTCCCTGATTGTAGATGACGAACACTTTCCGTGCAGTATAGCAGCAAAGAACAGACACAGCGGGCACTTGGAACCGTTCCTGACAACTAGCCTCTCATTGCACACCCCGACTGGGACAGTAAGGCGAGATGCCAAATGTTTGCACTGCATGCAAAGAGGAGGGGTTCTCGACTCCCTTGGAAGGTCGATATCGCGTGCAGAGGCAATGGCGTTCATGTTGTTGGTGTTTCGGCAGAGGCGGCGTAATATCCACGACGTCTAGAATAGGGAAACGCACCCTTATTATGTCGAAAGTCCATAGCAATTCTCATGCTATCTGCTGCATGTATGCGTGGCATTGCTGCTTGAAGTGTGGTGGGGTAGGAGGCTCAGTCCCGCGCGTGAACATCGAAGAAGCCCCGAGGCAAGGCCATCAGAACGCGCTAGCAGCCGCCCCGCGAACAAGGGTCCAGCGGCAGTCCAAAGTTTCGAGAAGGAACATTTGCGCCGCCTCAACACCACCACATTACCGTCAACATGGAGTTCCAAAGAGGAGAGCGCGTAAACTTGAACTTCGATACCGGTGCAGTCGAGAAGCTGGATCAGGAAGAACAGCATGAGCTCCCCATGCCATCATTCCCCACTTTCGTGGGCGACATCCAAGAGCGCGAATCATCACCAGCTAATCCCCCAGTTGCGCCCTCGTTCAAACCGAATGTGAATGGTTTCCCGGCGCACAAGAAACGCGTACCCAGAGTATCGGCTTTCAAACAGCAACGCGCCGCAAAGGAACAACAAGCTACCGCGCCACCGAAAGCGCCGGCAACGACGCAGGATGCGCCTAAGCCGCGGAGCGCATTCGGTGTGGACAGGGACGAGGAGAGAAGGGCAATAGACGAGGAGAATAGGCAGACGCTGGCGGCCATGTCAGACGCGGAGATTGAGCAAGAGCGACAAGAGCTCATGTCAAGTCTCAATCCAGCATTGCTGCAGAGGCTGCTCATGCGGTCCAATATTGACCAAGGGAGCAACGAGCAGGACTTTGATACAGAGCCGCCAGCACCAGCAGCTACTGCTACCCCGGTGACTGACGAACCCAAGCCAGAACCTCAGCCAAAAACCCCAAGCACTAAGAGAGTCTCCTTCGCGACACCAGAACCCGAAAACGAAGCGCCGTCACAGCCAGCCTCGACCTCAATACCCACCACGCAACCCCCGTCAGATGACAACACCACATCGACAGCCATGCCCGATACGAACGACTCAATACATTTCCCACAACCTCCACAACCACCCGATCTCGACCCAAACGACCCCTCATTCCTGAAGAACCTCCACGAGAAATACTTTCCCACGCTACCCTACGACCCTTCCTCGCTATCATGGATGTCGCCCATCGACCCATCCGACACAAAGTCGCCCTACCACCCCTCCCAAACCGCCTTGAACCCCGCCGAACTCCGCTTCGATTTCTCGGGCAACTTGCTAGCACCCAGCGTCGCACGATCGATACCCACCGACCTGGGCCTCCACCACCATGCCGAAGCTCCCGAGGCAGCAGGCTACACAATCCCCGAACTCGCAGTTACAGCACGGAGTAAAGTGGCTAGTCAACGGTGCATCGCATACCAAACACTGGGTCGTATCTTATACAGATTGGGGAGAGGAGAATTTGGGGTTGAGAGCACGGAACAATCTACAGATGGGCCAGCAAAGGTGGCCAAAAACCCAGAGGTAGCTGAGGACGAGGATGGAGAGGAGTGGGTGGAAGAGGATGTTGGCAGTGCCATTGCAGGCGGACTGTGGCAGTGCGTTGAAGAAGGGCGGGTGATTGAGACCTTGACGGAAGAGGCGAATAAGGAGAGGGGTCATCTGACTGCACGCACATTTGCTCAGGAAGCGCTGTGGAATTGGCGGAGAGGTGGTGGGAGGAAGAGACAGGCTGTGTGAGCTTCACAATTCAAGCAAGATGACGGATGTACCACTTAGATGTATGATATCACGAGAATTCACCATATGAGTTCGAACTCATCGTTATGCATTACCCGTATTCTATTCATGCCCCATTACCGATACCAAGATGCTTGTCAGCACGACTTATACCTTGTCATGTCCATCGGCATCACAGCATACGCTCAGCGTAGCTCAAGTCGGCTCGCACATCGCGGGCCCACGTCCGATTGATCGGCCTGTCGAAAGCCTTCATAGCTTTTGCCCCTCTTGGGCGGAGACTCCAAACGAACCCCCTTTCTCTTTGCCGGAGAATTAGTGCTAAGAGAACAGTACTGGTCAGCAACCAATACCCTGGAAAGAAGGAGACAGCAGCAGGGGCTCAGAATAGAAGAGAGCTTACTCCTTCTCCACTCCGTCGATAACAGGCACATCCTTCAAGTCTACCGGCTCCAACGCGGGCATCTCATCGTTAGAATCGTCGTCGAAAGTAACATCCTTCATCTCAATATCCTTCTGGGTATCCTCCTCGGTCTTCTCAGGCTGGCGGCACACGGCCTCGGTATAGTCGTCCACAAGATCGGCTCTTATGTACACGACACCTGTGCTGACCTTCGGGCGGTGTGCCTCCTCCTTGTCGAGCACTACGCTCTCCTGCTCGACTTGATCTACATTCTCGTCGTTGTAGACTCTCCACTCGTCCTTGTGGAAGTCGTAGATGTAAATCCAGTAATGACCACTTCTGACGTCACCGCGGTGGGTAAAGACAGCATGGAGACGGTAGGGCACGGAGTTGCAGTCCTCGAAGACTGTGTCGATTTTGGATTCCAGCAATGTTATCTGGTCGTCGATGCCTGAAAGATCGGCAGCGAGATCGGCGGCACGGGTGTGGAGCGTATCAGAGAGTTCAGGAGGTGGAGTCGGGAGGAAGTCCTGGGACGAACTCGGTTGTTCATGCTCTGACTTCTCCGTGGCCAGACTGTTGACAAAGTCGCTCGTTGCCTCTAGACATTCAGGGAGGTTCAAGCCCTCAATGCCTGTTGTCTGCAGCTTTGTCCTCTTAGCATCTAGCTCTCGCAACTCTTTCTGTTTTGCCCATTGCGCTTTCCGAAGCTCTAGCAGCTGCGCTTCGCTTAGTGTCGGTGTTCTCGCCAAGTAACGATCCATATACATCGTTTTCTCCAGGCCGATGTGCGAGTGGTCGTATACAGGCTTGCCCTCCTTGAACTGTAGCCGCTTCACATTTATGATCTGGATGGGCGCAGCCTTTTCCACGTAATCGTATCGCATACCGCCACCATCCGCTATCTCACCCAAACCGAAGTCTTCGTCCAGGGTGGCATAGAGTGAGCGGTCTCGTTGTCCAGTGGCGACAAGAAAATGGTCTCGAAGCTCTTGAACCTTCTGTACGCCATCTGACTTTTCCATTACTGTGGTGACGTCGCCGAAGAACAGGTTCTTGATGGCGTCTCCTTGCTCACCTTCGCGCAGAATGCTGTCACCTGTTATGGCACAGGAAATGAGATCAAATATGTTCGACATGACTTCTGCTGCATCCTGTTGTCGAGCGCTCTCCTCAATCCTACCAATTCTCGAAATCGATTGGACAGCAGGCTTGATGGCCGGTTTAGGGTCTGCCCGTGGTGGGATTGGCGGAGGCCGTGTTGGTGGGGCAGGCACGTCGCCCTCGCTCTTGCCTGCTGCAACGTCGTCGTTCATGACAGAATCAGCAGGTGTAATCGGCGCCGCATCAGCATTCTCCATGACCGAGTCTGTAGGATTTGTGTTGTCGCCAGTCACGGCTGAGCCGGCTGCAGCTTCTGCAGGAGCAGACTGCATCGCAGCAGGTGGAAGCATCGGTCCACTAACCGCAGCTCCATCAATCGTGCCCAAGCCTGCGCCGTCGGTAGTGTTTACTGGTGGTGACTCCACTGGATCCGCGGGATTGTCTGATTTGCATAGTGCGAGTGAAGCGAGGTCTATGGCAGGCTGTACCGTGTCTGTGGATGCGGTGATCATGCGCTCAAACAAAGTCCGCAACTCCCGGACGACTACGCAAGGTTAGCATCGATCTGAAGTAACGAAAGACATACTGACACTTCTGTGCCGTCAAAACCCTTTCGGCTGTGACCCACATGCGCCCAACTTTCTTGTTTTTCAAGCTTTCTGGAGAAAGATCTTGTAGGTATTTCTCGCAATTAAGAATGAGATCTCTCAAGGGCTTGATGGTGAACAGGAATTGGAGAACGCTGTTGAGATAGCAGGTATTACCGATATTGCGGAGCCCAACCGGCCATGAATCGAGGGGGTATTTGTTCCTTCTGACTTCGGAGGGGTTGACGTGGTTGTCGCCAAACCTCTGTGACTGGTCGTTCTCGATAAGTTTATACGCTGTCTCCATGCGTGCTCGTTCGCTGGAGCCAATATCGTAGGTGCTGACTAGAGAGCCCAAAACTGCAAGTTCGAGCTTGACGGTTCTGTCTGGTTGTTGGAAAAGGGCGTAGGCTTCCCCAAGGTCCATTTCAGGCTCGCTCATTGCCCCGAACTTGGCGAACTGTCGCAGTCGTTCGCTGTTGCGCGCATCTGCTATGATATCCAGGGCTTTCCTTGCAGATTCTATGCTTGCGGGGCTGTCCTGAGTCTATTTGAGTGTTAGCAATCGTCAGAACAACAAACAAGTCATGTCGGGACCCGATGTGCACGGTACCTTTAGCGAATACATGGTCGGGATGAAATCGTCGGCTACACCAAGCTCAAGATCAAAGAATGCCATGGCCTGCTCGTACGTCTCGATAGAACCAGAAGCCTCTGACCGTATTCTGTCGCTGTCACGCACGTCTCCGAGAACTCGCAGTTGCTTTCGTGCCTCCTCAGCCTGTATAACGCTGACATCGGCTAGCCGCGACCGGAAGCATCCTATGATATGATCGTCGCCTATCACGTTTGCGTGGGTTGGATCAATCCCAAAGTACTGGTAGGCACGCTCGGTATCGCGTTTGCTAGTGAGACCCTGTGAGGCCAACAAAGCAACCTGCATCTGAAGCATCTCACTTTGGCGACCGGCAGCGAGATCCTGCAAGCATTCGAAGTAGTAGGCCTTGTTCTCGATATCGACAGCGCCTTGTCGAGAGAAGGCGAACAGGATTAAGGCGTCGTCGAAGTCACCAACGGCGCCTAGACTAGCGTAGTAACTACATGTCGTCAGTAAGCAGGAACGCCGGTGAAGGTGAAAGCGGGGCACATACGGATGATCTTCTTCGTGGTTTGTACTGCGTGTCTCCCGTCCCTTCGCCTTAGCGTCTGTGCAGCTTGTCAGTGTCCACATTGTGTAACAAGCGGGGCGTATATGGACATACAATCCGCGCATGCTAACGCTCTTTCCATATCGTTTCGGGAAGGTGTAGGATACATCGGCTGGTGTCTGCAGCCCACTCGTTCATTCTCCGGCATGCTAAGTATTAATGTATTCAGCTCATAGCGAGCGTCCTCGATCTTGTTGCGCAGCGTCGATTCGAGAGGAGATGCCGCTTCGTTGGGCCTGGGGAGATACCAGACTTCTACAATGGTATCCTCTTCCTCTTCCTGGCGGTTCTCGAAGCCCAGACGCCGTAGTATCGAGTCGCAGTCCCTACCGAAGGTCTTGAGAAACTTCTTGTTCAACAATGGAATGCGCGCCTTGCCCTTCGCGGGCTTCAACGAATCTTGTAGGTATGTGTTCAGGTAATCGGGAGCATCGACCTTCCGCGCCATGTTTGCGTCTGCCCGGTCGCCGGCGATCTGTTTCGCTGCTTCCCATCGTCTCCTGAGCTGGGCCTGGTCGGTCAAAGTGACAATGTCCTGCTCCGAGAAGCATGGCGGCTTCATGCTAATCCGTACCCTGACTGAGCACTCCGGCGCAGTACAGCGGAAAGTGTAGGTGCGCGGGCGCAGCTGAGCCTCGATTCCACCGGCACCACTCGAGTTGTCTTCTCCTTCGTAGAGGAAGTGGTGCAAGGCATAGTCCTCGTTGCCCTTCCCACACGACTTGATCTTGGTGGCATCGGTGCGGTGGTTGACACGGACATCGACATGCCAGCGACACTTGTTGCAGTATGAGGCGACCTTGTATGTGGTATTCGGGGTTGCGTCTTCGCCTGCAACCGGCAACAGCGACTGCTCAGACTTGGTGAAGAAGTTGTGGCGGCAGTTTCTGAAGGGTACGGCGGCGACTGCTGGGGCTTTGCTGTCGTGTTGCGGCGGGGCACTCGTCAACAAGTTCCGGCCGGCCCGTTCTTCGTGTCGCGGATCGTATGTGATGAGGTCCTGCAGTAGCCGCGGCGCCGTCTTGCCTGTGAGTCGAGGTTAGCACACGCTGGTGGGACGAGGGTGGACAAAGTACCGGGCGCCATAGCTGCTGTGTTCGGTGAGGAGTAATAGTGTGGCGTAAACTATGGATGACAGAATGGAGGGTTTACTGGCAGCACAACATGCACGGCGAGATGGGTGGAGAAGGGCGAAGACGGGAGAAGTTGCTACTGTGTGATTGAAGCGTTTACAGACAGAGCATCGTGGGCGGCGACCGCCTAGTAGAAGACTACAGTGCTAGATTCTGGAGGAACAAGACAGCTAGCCCACGTGAATAGCCCTGACGCATGCAACGACTACGCACAAGAAAACACAAGACCGCAACGGTACAAGCGGCGAGGCACACGGGCTCGCGGCATTCACTGCGACAGCTCGACGACGCGGCGCGCGATGATGCAGCCAGTGCCCGCCCGCCGCCGCTTGAGCCCTGAGCGCCAAGACGCTTATGGTCTGGCGCATCTTCCCGCTGCCGACTTCAACAACGTCCATAGAGCTCCCAAGACGACACCCACGCCCAATTTGCCCGCCATGGCCGACCAATACGTCACCTTCCACCCGCGGGACGCTCTCTCGAATACTGCGAACACGACGCTGCAGACCACGGCCGCCGGCGCCATCATCGCCGGTGTCCAGAACACTCTCCGGAAGCAGAATGTTGGAGCCATGGGCATCCTCACCCGGTCGGGAGGCATAATCGCGCTATACGGTCCGTAGCAGGTCAATTGCAGGAGAATGCATCGGGACGAAGCTAATTGACGTGTAGCCGGTGTGGGAGCCGCCTATCAATTCACACTGGACGCGACCAGCAACCTGCGACAGAAGGACGACTGCTACAGTGAGGCAGTTGCTGGTTTCGTGGCTGGATGCGGTGTTGGTGTTGCCAGTACGCATGCTCAGGACCAATACATACGCCGGTACTAACAGTTCACAGGGCGAAGCCTTCCATTCATGCTCGGTGCCGGAGTATGCTTCTCCACGGTCCTCACTGCCTACCGATACACTGCTGGAATGCGCGGTATTGGAGATATTCGCGACCAGGTCGACGACGATGGCGAGGTCGAGCGCAGGGAAGAGCTGAAGAAGGTGCGCAGGCGGCCAATGTCCGAGACTCTGCAGCAATTGGGCGAGGGACGTGGTATGTCAAATCAGGGCCAGGACATTCTTGCTGAAGCTGACTTTACCAGGAATTTACGGTCCCGGATACGAGGAGAGGAGGCGGCAACGACTGTTGGAAAAGTACGGCGTCGACGTCAAGGCAGCGCAAGAAGCCGCTTAGAAGCATCACACGACCACAAATTTCCTTGCAGTCACAACAGCAAACACTACAAAGACCTAGGCCACCTCCGGCTTGTGTATATATTACCCCAAACAATCGAAGACTTTATCCAAACCTCGATTTCGATGCAGAGTTGAACTTTCCCACATTAGTGTGCACTCGAAGGCAGCCATCTTTGCACTCTATGATCAGATAACGGAAGTCTGAACTGCCAGACTAGGGAAGGACTTTGCAACAGTTGCGCATAAGTTTAAAATACATTCCATCACTTTTGCTACAGGCCAAATGGCATTGAGCTCAAGCGAAGAGGTCGTACGCGATGTGATGAGAGCTTATAACGCAGGTTGGATTCTTTCAATCCTAGATATCTATTGCAGACACAGCCATGCCTCAAGAGATCCATACATCTGACAATACACGAGACACTATTGGTGAAATGCGGGGTAGCGTGCATCCCACCAGTTCGATGATGTCGCGTCTTTCGACCGTCAATTATATCCATCCATAAGGGGTTCGATAACACGAAAGCTTCAACATTATTGACCTGTTGCATTGCCAGACTGTCACCTAAACTCGTAGTTTCTGTACTTCATTGGTCTGCACCATGTTACGGTTTTCGCGCGCTCCATGCGCGTCTCTTTCAACCCCACTAACCAACCCACCGACGCGTGAACTTCTCACCGAAGAACTTCGAGGCTCAACGCATGCCAAAAGACAAGAATACGGCTGGCGAATATTAAACCTCACACCTCAACTCCCTTAACGTCGCGACAACACCCGACGCGCAATGGCCGAGTCCAACCTCAAAGAGACCTTCTACCGCCAGTTCAACCAAGATGTCGCAAGTCCGTCTCCCACATATCCACCACAGCATGCGCCTTGACTAACACACTCAGCACTTCGCGCGCAAATCGAGAACCTCTCCTCCGTGTCCACATCTGGCGGCGAGCGCAACGAAGCAATAGACAACTGCCTGGCCGGCATAAACCGAGTAGCCCTCGATGTCCAGGACGCCTCGAGCTATCTTCCGGCTTACGATCAACGGACGTACAGCGAGGTACGTCACATATCGAAGATAGTGAAGCCAAAAGAAGAGCTGGAGGCTGACAAGAAAGTGTAGACAATCAAGCGTCTGAGTGAGAAGTTGTCAGAAGTGAGGAATAGCTTCGATCCACCCAAGAAATTTAGTTTCAAGAATAGGAGGAAAGATATCCCGAAACCAGACGCTGCACCTGATACATCGAGCGCGAAACCGTCCTCCGCATCGGAACAAACACCACCATCACAGCAACAACAGCAGCACGACACAACGCAACACGACTCGTCCCTGTCAGCGCTCTCCTGGAAATCCCACGCCAGTATAACCCTCCCTTCATCTCCCCACGAAACAAGTTCACCGACAGTGTCCCACCTCACCCACTGCATCGTCGATCTCAGCGCCCCAACGAAAGCCAACGCGCCCTTTGCTGCCGTCTACCTCCGTTCTATAAGCTCGTCGCTCATAATAACCGGCCAAGTCGCAGGCGCAATACACATCACTGATGTTTCCAACAGCATCATAGTGACGGCGTGTCGGCAGTTTCGCATGCATGGGAGCAAGAACGTGGATGTATATCTACATAGTACGAGTCGGCCGATCTTTGAGGACTGTGAGGGCCTGAGGTTTGCGCCGTTACCGGGTGTATATGTTAGTCTTCTCTTGGTACTTGCAGTCTTTGCTGTGTAAATTCGTTAACAACAGTATAGACGACACTGGAGATCGAACAATCGCCAAATCAGTGGGATCAAATCGACGACTTCAAGTGGTTGAAGGCCGAGCCAAGTCCGCACTTTAGTCTGCTACCTGAAGCCAGGCGCATTTCTGAAGACGCGTGGAATGAGAGCATACCCGGGGACGAGAATGAGAGCCCGGATGATACCCTGAAGGCCTTTGGTGTACGGTGACGGAAACCGACCGTCAACACATCCATGTAACAGGTCTCTCAACCTTGGCGTACACTCTAGCCCCTGCGGCTTTCTGGCTTGTTTCAATCATGACACATTCTGAGAAGACATCACAGTGCAACGAAGATCTTTGTTAATGGCCGAAGTAAAAAGTGTTGTATATTATATGCATGCTGATCTGTTGCGGCCGTGTAACTGGTAGTACATGTGAGGAAAACCCTGTCTGGCTTAAAGAACACTCCCTAAAAAGATCATACCACTTCCCTTGACCTCCTCAGACCCACAGTGTAGGTATGTGGACAGAGTTGGAACGCTCCATGCTGAACGCTATACGCGATGCAAGAATGTCTCACCATGTCGACCTCCTTCAACAACAGCGCATCTCCTTCACGACAGAAAGAGACCGATGAGAGAACCACGCCTTGGCTTATGCAAAGTGAGCGAAGACGAGAGCGACGACGATAGCCGCGAGCGAACTCTTTCCGGCACCGACGACATGGCCCGTGTTGATGGGCACTTCGATGTAGCTGGGGTAGGGGGCAACAATCGTGCCGTTGATGCCGCCAGACGGGTAGGGATAACTGCAAAGATTGGTCAATGAACATAGAAAGTACGAAGGGTCAGTAAGACGTACCCAGATCCGGAGGGACCACCAGAGACACCTGAAGGGATGCTGGTCGGGATAGCTTGCGTATTCGTGTTGGTGTTGGTGTCATTGCCAGGCACGTCTGAAGGCCCTGCCGTGATGTACGAAATGAGAGTCTGTGTCTGATAGCTCGTAATCCTAATAGTGCTATCGATGACCGTGGAGCCAGGACCTGTTGTGGGCGAGGGGCTTGGGTAACCAGGAGTAGTAGACAATGACGCTGAATACGTGCCAGGGGCGGTACCCGAGGACCCTGTGGCGGTAGAAGACGTAGAATCCCCGCCTGTGTATGTCGGAGCAGCTTCGATAGAGCTTCCAGGTGGGGCAAAGTAGTTGCTTGATGAAGGTCCGACTGAAGGGCTTCCAGAAGGTAGAGCAGAGCTGGCACCCGGGTAAGAAGCTGTAAGGGAAGTAGGTACAGCATCCGTGTTCGACCTTGTCGGTGCAGCTGAGCTACCTGATGGCACGAGATATCCACTGGAAGACGATCCAGCAGGGCGAGATGGGGTAGCCAAGTAGCTCGATGACACTGTTGGTCCACTTGGGTATGGACCTGCCGGCGATGAGATTGTGATGGAAGTAGGTACGGCATCTGTGATAGAGCTTGATAACCTAGCTGAGCTAGCTGGCGGCACGACATAGCCACTCGACATTGAGCCAGTAGAGGCGGCTCCCGGAGACGTGGGCACGTAATCCGTATTGCTGTTTGGTGGCGCGGATGAGCCGGACGGTACGTAGCCTGGTGTTGAAGGAGTGGCTGGGTTACCAGAGCTTTGCCCTGACGAGGGGGTACCTATAGACGTAGGAACTGCATCCGTGTTGCTGACGGGTGGAGTTGCTGAGCTAGCTGGGAAAGTAGAGCCTGTGTATGACATGCTTGAGACCGCTGAGCTACCAGGGTTCACGGGACCTGGGTTAGTGGGTGATGAGACCAGCGAGCTGCCCGGAGGTGCGACATATCCACTTGAAGAGCCAATGGAACTAGGCCCAGCTGATGAAGCGGGATATGAATTGCTAATGGCGTTGGTGTTGGTAGATGAAGGAACCACGACGACACTGCTTGCTCCAGTCGAAGGCAATACATCTGTGATGATGGTGACTCCAGTGCTGGAAGATCCTGATGGCAGCACCACACTCACGCTAGGAGGCGTAGCATATGCGCTGGATGGGGAAACACCTGTTGGCAGAGCACTCGTCTGGGGAGCAGACCCACTGGGATATTCAGAGCCACTTGGGAAGATTTGAGACCCTGAGATGAGGCTGACAGAGATGCCCGCGGAACTGGTGGGGTAGGCGGAGCTAGCAACTGATGAAGGGGCAGCTGTAGTTGGAGGTGGCCCATACCCAGGAGGCGTCGAAGAAAGTAGACAGATTGTGGTTGTTGCAGTGACATAGACAACAGATGTCTCGGCAGTGGTGGTATAAGGAGGGCAGATCGCAATATCGGTGCAGATCTCCTGGATCAGGTGGGTTGACGTAACCATAACGACCGTGGAGTGGGTATCAGTGAGGGCACGCTCGACACCTGTTGATGTGTCAGAGTTGTTTGAACAACCAAAAAGCGAATGAAGGAGCAATGCTGTTGAGGGAACTGCGGGAAATAGACTTACGAGGAGCTGCAAGAGGCTGGACTGCAAGAACAGTACCCTCGAAGAGGGCGGCAAGATGAGTGACCTTCATGTCAAGCGACGAGCTAGCGGCTGTGGTGAGATGGGATTGAAGAGTGCACCGGATGGGCAGAGGTGAGCAAGATGACCAAAGGAGCAGGCCAGTTGCTGACAGAAGGGCGAGGATGAGTGTGGTAAACGAGTGTAGGAGGTTGGATGTAGAAGAGAGATGATAAACACTGGGCGATGGACTTTATCGGGGAGGCACGAGTGCCAAGGGATGGGTGACCACCGTGAGAAGCTTCGGGACTGAGGTTGGGAAGGTGCTCCCAGGTCATGACAGACACATTCGCACGGCAAGGGCAAGAACGCCGGAAGCCACCGAAGCGGATAAGACTACAGCTACGTCATGACAGGTCTTTCGCAACTCAAACTACAAGCGCGATTGCGGATAGGGAAGCTGCACTGTTGCATATGAGCGGACCTTCACCCCGATGCTGGGTAGGACTGGTGGCGAACGACCAAGTGCTGTTCAAACTCATATGTAAAGACCAGGAGGATCAGATGGAAGATGTAATTAGAAGAATGAGATTCTACATACATGCGGGTATACTGTAGCTTGTCATCTTGATGCTTTTAACCCAAAACGCCCGGATGTGCCAATCCGTGTATGGACACCCAAAAACCTAGCTCGGTGCCAGACGCTACTGACGTGTCGGCAAATACGCACCACCAGCAAGTACCAGGTTCATTCTAGTGAACTGCACCTTGTACACGGGACTGTCCTTGGTCGGAAATACGCTGATTTGGTCCGCCGAGACACCGGTCTCCTTGCTGGCTTTCTTCCCTGTGACTGTGGTTCCACTCGCGCCCTTGGTCGTCATAGCACCGTCCGCTTTCGCAGCCACGCCATCAGCGGCCTTGTCACTGGTCTCTTGTAGCACATCCCAAACACGGACTGTCTTGTCCGCTCCGGCTGAGACAAGGACGCTCGATTCCACGCTCCAAGATAGCGACCAAATACCACCCTTGCCGTGTCCTCGCATGCGCTTCCGCCTTCGTCCAGTCTCAAGAGTCCAGAGAATAATGTTACCTGCATCGTCGGCGGAGGCAAGCGTCCTGCCGTCGGGAGAACATGCTATGGCGGTCACATTGCCCGTGTGGCCCGTGAAGAGGCGTAGACAGTTACCACCGGCGATATGCCACATGCGTACTGTGCGGTCGCAAGAACCAGTGAAGATGTAAAGATTATTGGGATGAAAAGTGACGCAGTCAACGTCATTGTCGTGACCGACATAGATGCGTAGAGGTTCAATGTGATCTGTTGACCACAAGCGTGCGGTGCGATCATTTGAACCAGTAAGGAAGTAGTGTCCATAAGGTCCCCATTGCAAATCCCAGACTGGATTGTCGTGTCCGCGATAGGCTACAAGACATGTGTATGTGTCAAGCGACCAAAGACGGACTGTTTTGTCTTCTGAACATGAAAGAAGGCATTCTGAATTTGTTGGTGGTCCGGATGGGTACGGGTTTGCTGTGGAAGGTGAGAAGGCCACTGCAGTGACTGGACCCGAGTGGCCGACAAGCCGTCTTGAAGACGATGGTTGTGCGTCTGGCGCATCGTTTGGAGAGGTGAGTGGACTGCCGTCCATGGACCAGACGCGTATGTAAGACTCGTTCATACCGGCCGCGACAAGCTGATTGTCACCAGAGAAGTCGATGCAGTTGATACTATCATCGGGTCAGCTGCATTTTCGGGACAGAAGAACGAGTGAACTTACCTGTCATAGGTGTTATGGAAGGTGTACATGGTGACGCTGACAGCTGGGCCAACACCGCCTGTTCTGCCTTCCATCTTGTAGCGATCTCGGTGCTCGATGATCTTCTGAACCTCCATGGAGACGTCGCGCGCAAGGGAAGGCGGCAGAGGAACGAACTCACGTGAGGGACCGTCTTCTGTTGGCTCCTGTTTTATGCGTTGCTCGAACTCCTCTACCAAGCTTGGCTGTCCCGGTCTTGGCGCGCTTTTAGCATCCTCGTCCTGTAAAGCTGCTCGGACGTCTTCCTGCAGATCCGCCTCTTGTGGGTATGCGCCTAGCTGCAGCCTTATACGGGCAGCCTCTGCCTCAGGGTCGTGGCGCGCAGTGAGGGGATGGCCTGGGGCGTGTCCTGGGATACCTTCGTCTTCTGCTGGAAGCTCGTCTTCGCCGTGTCCACTTGCGAGGATTGCTGCTATACTCTTCTCGGCTGTTGCCGTTCGGTCGACGGTTACGATGTTCAGGTGTTCCCGGATTACGTCTATGATTGTCGAACCGCCGTCAAAATGCTTCGACTCGAGGAACTGAATGAGATTGAAGAAGGGCATTGTCGTCAGCGTGATCCGATATTTGTTGTCGATGTATAGCTTCGCGATACGGCTCTCCTGCAAATGTGCTTGTAACCGGACCTGGCGAAGCGTTTTGATATCTTCGTCATGGTCGCGCTCGAAAAGACCCTGATACGTCGCGAAAAAGGTTTCTGCATCCTTGGTGTAGAAGTCGCGCACCATGTCGAGGTACGAGTAGACGAAAACAGGCCACAGCAGCTTTCGCAACTCTGGTCTATACAGATCCAGGTTGTCTTCGGTGTATTTGCGCAGGAGCTCGAATGCTTTCGTGTATCTCGCGCCGCCCGCTTCGGTGCTTTGCGCTACGAGGGATTGGCCGTTGGTCTGCGGTTCAGACTCTTTTCGAAGCATCGCCTCGGTGCGGACATATCCCTTTTTAGAGAGGTACTCCAGTACCTGCATGAATGTCAGCAACAGCCTTTTAAATCACGATCATCTACATGATGTCAAGCAGCAATCAATGCTTCAAGTGCGCAGTACCGAGGTGTGGCCACCGTTGTTGGTCGCATAACTCTTCCCGTACGCCGATGCGTTCATATTTGGCTGACTTTACGTAGTTGGGAGGGTCGGAGTTAGAGCGCGCGAGGAGTGGAACCGTCGCAGCAGGAGAGTTCCGTCGTGGTAGACGTAGCGGAAAAGTGCGCGCGACTTGAAAACGGGATCGCGCAAGGCAGACGGGAGTGTAAGTCGAGAATACGGCCAAGAACAGCTTTCTTTCACGAAACGCGACGGGCAGAGACCGCGCGGACAATGCGCCTTCACCCGCCGCAATTGTGCAAACCCTGACAATAGCAAATACGACCGCAGTGAGAGAGAAAATGCTGTACCTACAATCTGATTCAAGTTTTGCTGCGATTGCGGCCCCGAGGCACCTGGCGGCGGAGGTCCCCCTTGTGGAGGCATGGCGTTATGTGGTGGTAAACCTGCGCTGGGCGGTCCATTTCCCACGCTCATTTGCCTCACAGGCCCGGGCCCTTGAGGGGGCCCTGACATGGTTGTGGTGTTGTTCCTTCTCTTCTACGTCGGCAGGGAGCAGCTCCTTCACCTCGAGGCTGGGTGGAGACGGGTCGCAATGTGCATGGAGGGCCGGAAACGTCTCCCGATGGTCGCTCCTAGGTCGCAAGTGGTATTGGAGCTGTTTTGACGCGTGGCGACTTTGATTAGATGGGGGTATCGCGTCTGAAGCTTGCCAGGACGTCACCGAGGCTTGCCGTGATGCGGAGTGAAAGTCGGAGGTGAGGTTCGATGCGCGCGGCCTGCCAAGCATGCGCCGGTGCGCGCCTGCATTGCGGGCCCTGAGCTTCCCCAGCTTCGACTCCAAGACACCAGGCACACAGCACCCAACTGTCGCATTACTTCCTGACAAACGTGCTGCTGTCGCATACACTTCGAACTGCAAATCCGCACGTCTACCGATTGCTCTACCTCACTAATTATCCCTCCTGTCCACAATCGCCAAACACCCCGCCATGTCTACCGAAGCCAACCAACAAATCGCAAACGAGACGGACCAGCAGCAAGCCGGAGACGCGAAAGCATCTGAAGAGCCGAAAACGTACCGGGAAGTCGCCGCCGAACACATCGATACCCTCAACGAGATCAACCACCAAATACCCAAACTGCTCAAGTACTTCGCAACTGCCCTGAGCCAGCTCACCAACGATCCGATCCCCTTCCAACATGACGCCATGCAGTGTACACCGGGTACCCTCGAAGCGCGCAAAGAAGCCTTCCGAATCAATGCCCTCTTCTGCGGAGCATCCTGCGAAGTAATAAGATCAGAGTTGGTCAAGCAAATAAACGCTCTCGAACGCTACAAGGTCATACCGAAGAGCCATCCCAAGTTTACCGTCAATCAGAGACAGGGGCAGGGGCAGCCCCAGAAAGGCAAGGAAAACGAGAGTGAGGTCGTGGACCCAGAGAAGGAGGTCAAGAACGGAGGTTATGGCGAGTTTGACGTTGGTGTGTTGAATGCGAGGGCCAGCTCGGGACAGGTTGGGACGGAGGATGTGTTGGATCGTGCGAAAGCGATTCTGGAGGAACTACAGAAGCGGACTGGAGGTGCGGTGGGCGATGAAGAGGATATGGTCATCGATGGATGAGGAATCGTGGCGTAGTGATGTACGACCATCGAACCAAACAACCAAGCACCAAGCACACGATGCAGCGCGGCCCAGGCAAACCCATACGTTATACCCGACCTTACACGGCGCAGCGTACGGAATGGGGACTCTAGGGATGTACCTGGAAACTGAACAGCAGTCACAAGGGGCAGCAAAGCCGGAATAGAGGGCAACTGAACCTGGATAAACTCTATGCCACCCTGCCAACACTCCCGAGATGCAGCAGAGCAAGGAAAGTCATCATAGATGCGCAAAACTGTTCACATCTACAAGCGGACAGATGAACAGATCAAGTGATGTTCGATACTTTTACAAATGAATAATGCCGGCCCAACACCAGGGCCTCAGGCTTCGCTACAATGCTCCCGCTATACGTCTCCTTGTAGCGTTTAGTTCCCTTTCTCGAGTGCCTTTTTCATGATACCAATATCCTCGGGTGTGGTCCGACAGCACCCTCCGATAAGACCAGCTCCAGCCTCGTTCCACTCCATCGTCTTCTCAGCCAACGTCGAACCTTCCGTTCTCTTGCCTTCCCACTCCCTCGCCTTCGCATTCCATTGCTCACCAGAGTTGGGATACACCATCAAGGTCCCCCTCTTCACCAATGGCTTCAAAGTCTTCAGAGCAGCCAACCCCAAATCATCTGGCACACAGTTGAAGCCTAGAGCAACTACCTGTTCCACATCATCAAAAAGTGCTGCGATCTCAGAGATGGGTGTGCCGTCGCTGATGTGAGAGCCATCCCGTAATGTGAAGCCAAACCAAGCTTCCGTGTTAGGAAATTCTGTGGTGAGCAGGTCGAGGAGAGCTTCAGTTTCGCCTTTGGATGGTATCGTCTCGATGCCTAGGATGTCGGCGCCGGCGGACACGAGGGCTTGGATGCGGCCGCGGTGGAAGTCCTTCATTTCGTCTTGAGGAATGGAATAGTCGCCTCGGTATTCTGAGCCATCTGAAAGGAATGCGCCATACGGGCCTACGCTCCCCGCTATGAACAATTTACTTCGAACATCCTCATTTGTCTCGGTGACATATTCGTCTCTTGCTCGCTGGGCTAGTTCCACGCTTTTGCTTACGACTTTCCGGGCTTCTTCTTCACTCAAGCCCAGGTGCTTGACTAGTCCCGGAATGGAGGCTTGGTAGGATGCTGTGATTGCAACATTTGCGCCTGCGCGATAGTAGTCGAGATGTGTTTGTTTTATGAGGGCTGGCTGATCAAGCAGTATGGATGCGGACCACAATGCGCCGCTTATGTCTGCTCCCAAGGTCTCCAGGTATGTTGCTAGCGCGCCGTCCAGGATTATGGGGAAGCCTTTAGCGACGTGGGCAGATAATGGGTTTGGTGCCGGTGACGATGCCATGATGATTGTCGTGGAATTCTTTGTGTGTATCCAAGAGATGAGAAGATGAAGTCCTTCTTAGTAAATGGGAAGTTACAGAACAGTAGTGTTGAAGCTGTGTGCTGAGATTTAGTCATAATCCGATGTGCGGAGTTTCGAGCGCCGATGCTCAGTGGGCATTCGACATCAGAAGACCGTTCTACTTGGAGGGTGAATGGCTCTACTTCGTTTACATTATGATCCCAGCCAAACAATATCACCCACCATGGAGCAATCAAAGATACTATGCCGCTGCCTGACTTGGTCGTTGATTGTGTGGAAGAGGAGGGTTGGGGGAAGAGACGAATCAGAGATTAGCGCGAATCCGAGGTGCCCCTGCCGTCGCGTCGCGTGCATTCCTTCCACACGCGACATGCGCAACACAGCTACCGCAGTAAAGAAAGTAAGCGCCTCTAGCTCGCATCTATCAGTCTGCAGGCAATTGCTACACACCTCTACAACGTAATGTTCATCGGGTGTTATCGACCCAGCTCACCGTCCCAATCGAGGAAAGAACTGATCACCCTGGAGCCTATATTGACGCCAGATTTCTCAATTGCTAGTTTTATCCCAGCCTAGTCTTCAGACCTGTTCGGATTTGTTCCTCGTATGAGGTGTCAGCATACCTCAAGTCTCAGTCAACAGTCTAACCGTACCCGCTCGCTTCACCAGTCAAGCAATCATGGAGAGCTTTGACCCGTCATCGGGACTGGTCTTTAGGGAAAGTACGACGGCTTCCGTCCGCTCGATGATACCGACATGGATGGACAATTGTCGTGGTAGAAGGGTGGACCCATCAAAATACCGCCGCTCAGCTCGAGGATGCGATACACTGCAAGAAATGGCACTCCGTGCTTGTGTCTGGAATATTGAGAACATGGACGTTGAAGCTGTGCAGTGGCTCGGATGGTCCTATGCCAGCCGCTTATACGACCATCTCAAGTACAACGACACACTGTCCTTCCGTACATGGAGTCTCTTCCAGAAAGCTTTTCCAGAAGACATCGACCGTCACTCTAGATTCAGAGTCCAGGACAACTCTGGAGGTCTCCTACCCTCTGTCGTCGATCGATTGGCCAAGCTCGACGCCCGCACGCTGACATTTCTGTGTATTCGGGTCTCCGATATAACGATTGACCAACTTGTTGCCCTTAACAAGATCGAGACGCTTGCAGTTCTCACATTAGAAGTTGGAAGAAGCCGGCAGAACGCATCACTATCACTTCAAATGATGCGCGACTGGGGACGAAGTGTTGGCGAAAGTGGTGCAATGAAGAGTCTGCGCGTACTTGTCATCAACAACTACATCAGGCTTCCGAAAAGACCAGTCTTGGAGTTCATCTCGTCCTTTTCAGGTTTAGAGCTAGTTGGAATCCACAGTCCACAGTTACCCGAGCCTGCAGAGTGTGGGGAAGGCTGGGAAATACATTCAGCTTCAGCCCTCCTAAGCGAATGGAGTAGTTCCGGTCTAAGGAGAAATACTGCCGTACAGCAACTGTACGAAGCATCTTTTGTATCCTCTTCCGAAACATCACGAGACGCTACTACTAGTGGCTGCAAGATATACCGATCCCTCTCCTTTCAGTACGCTCAAGGGAGCAAGAATTCGCGAGACGACGATGTCGCGTGGTTTGTACGGAAACAACAAGCTGAGCGGCCAAACAAGCGTGCCCGCGAATACAAACCCCCACCAGACGGCGGCAAAAGGAGGGTACGTAACGACAAGAAGGTCGACATGGGTTCGCTGCTGGGTAGTTTTGGTTGATTATGGTACAAGCCGGAAACCACATGGTCTGTTATAGGAGTAAGAGCAAGGTGCCATTATACAGCCAGAAGACATTTGGTCTCTATTTGGGTATTCACGTTAGTAGAGAACGACACTGTATACCACCAGGTTACCTCATGTCACATAAGATCTACCGCCTGAGCTCTGTCACGCCTTCCGATGCTGTTGAAGCTGTTCCACCATACACGCTTCGCACACTTCCTTTCACTCTCATGTGAGACGGAACACGTGTTTTGTTTGCCAGATGGACTCATGGGCGTACACCAGTATGTTCTTCCCTCAGGGTCCGCACGATGAGGAGCGTGATCCCCCTAGATGGTCTCTCACTTGGATCTAGTGGACCAGAAGCTGCGTTTGTATCGTGAAAGGAAACAAAGACTACGTCATAGCTATGGTCAAACTGCCTGCCTAAAATCCTGGCGATAGTGTATTGAGTTTGTACCTTTGTCTTACAAATTCTTTTGTAACAGCCTACCCTTTGCACCGATCACACATTTGCAACCACGCGGACTTTTCTCACCACAGTCAACCAAAGTAACGAGTCCAAGACACCCTTGCTATGGATGACACAACGGAGAATACATCGGAGAATACACCGGAGAACACACCGGAGCGTTCGAAGACAAACCCAACTACCTTGTTCGGTCAGCCCGGAAGCATTCCTAGTGACACACCGATTCCAGGAGAATCTAGAGTGATGGGTTCTGAGTTTGACTCTAGGCTCACCGCGCCTGCAGTTCAGCAGGTTCCTGGTAGCTTGTTTGGGTAGCACAGTACTAGTGGCTTGTTTGGAGGTAAGGCTGCTGCTCAAGTCGCTGCTGCTCAAGCAACTGGGCAGCCGATTTCTGGCGGGCTGTTTGGTGCTCTATCAAACCGAAACCTATTCGGCGGATGTACCGAGCCGCCACCGCCGAATAGCGCAAATGCTCGTCCACTCTTTGGGTTCGGCAGCTCATCTCATTCCAAGCCTGACACCGGAGGTGGAATCTTCGGCAATATTGATCAGGCTAGCAACTCGCGCAAGGGAGATCTGTTCGGACATGTAGCGGCCGTGGATAGTGAATATGCCCGCGCCGATCAGCATATGTTGAAAGTACCGGATGTTCGCGTCGTCGAAGACCAGGCAGTCAAATAGGTACCTCTCCCCTGTATTTTCCCTCTGTAGAACTAACAATAGTAGCTTCGGATGTGATCTCCTCACCATCCACGTCGGCAAGGACGAGCGTACACGAACCTTCAGTATCCACTCTGAGCTCCTCACTGCCCGGTCAACCTACTTCAAGGACTTGATATCCAACGAAGGTGACCAAAAGACATTTGATCTGCCTGAAATCAACCCTCGCGCGTTTGCTCTATACTTCCAGCTCATCTATACCGGTCGCATTCCAAGTAAACCTAACGACGCATCCGATGCTGAACACGACGAGTACGCCCTTCTGTGCAAGCTATACACTATTGCCCACCTTGTCAAAGACGCTAATGCCAAAGATTCTGCCCTGGATGCTATTCTCGTCAAGGCTACTGAGAGCGCTGAGATCCCATCAAGCGAGCATGTATGGATCGTCTACGCCGGCACTGAAGGGCCCTGCAAAGGTCGGAAGATGATGGTCGAGTTCTATACCTACAAGGCTACTGGAGAATGGATGAGAGCACAAGGCGAGGACGCACATGGACGAGGTTTTCCACCAGAGTTTTGGAGTGAGCTGGCAATGAGCTTGGTGGACAAGAGGAGCCTGGCAAATCGACGGATGGCTGGCATGGACGCAAATGAATACCACGGACAGTGAGAAGGGATGTTAGATAGGCGAACAGATACACTCGCGCTGTTGGATGTTGGATGGATAGCCTAGAGTTGCGAATGGTATCGAAGCGCATACGAAACAGATGTACGAGTAACAGCATGTGGCTCTCAGGCCGGCTGATGGCGAATGAGGTCTTGAAAACACCACTGAACATCTTGCTTATCGTCACTTATGACTTGCTTCGGGACTTCCTGCATTCCAATACTGCCAGCGGATGACATCGTAGCACTGATCCAGATGACATCGATCTCGATCTGAAACCAATGGTTTACCCACACTCCAGTGGAAGCTTCCCGAAAGTCAGCGAGCCACTCCCAACATGCTCATGAGTCGTGGATGAGCCTTCTGCAGTTTGACTAGTAATGATGCCCAAAGCCTCTTGATGGACTATGCGCATTTGTTGAGGCGAGTCACAGTGCGCGTGCGCGTGCGTGATGAGATAGTGACACAAGATAAGAGAACGTCATGTCGGGAAGATAGTCATGCCTTTGACCAGTACCCAGAACTCGGGATTTGCGGCAACGCAGCTGAGCATTTCACACGTGGACAAGCGAATGCGAGGAGTGGTGAATGAAGGATGTCCCTAGGACACTCAGCAGCGCTGATGACTGTTTCGGGCCTTGTGCCTTGGCAGCGGGGCTTAGACCGCCTGCGGGCTCCCCCAGATGGTCCCCTCGCCACCCTTCCCTCTTGGCCGATTAATACCCTCCACGCTCCACCCAACTACTTGCGACCTTCCTCACACACGCGCACTCTCCACTTCCCGCGACACGACAACCGCCTGCCCTACCGCACCCTTTCAGCACCCGCAGAGCGCCACCAGTCGATTTCATGACCACGGACATCCAGAATCTCAAGTCCTTCGATCCGTTCGCGGAGGCTGATGATGCTGGAGGAGAAGTAAAGTCCACTCAGCAGAACTACATCCATATTCGTATTCAGCGTACGTATCCCCTCTGTCTTCTTCCTCCCCGAAATTCGCATGTGTGCGACATCGGCGCGCCGTCCCTTCCCCTCTTTCCCCATGTTTCAAGAAATCGCGCAAGGCTGACGTCAACCCCCAACAGAGCGTAATGGTCGTAAGACTCTGACCACCGTCCAAGGACTGCCCAAGAAGTTCGACCAGAAGAAGATTCTCAAAGTCATCAAGAAGAAGTTTGCCTGCAATGGCACCGTCGTCGCAGACACTGAGATGGGAGAGGTGATCCAGTTGCAGGGAGACCAGCGCAAGGATGTTCAAGACTTCTTGACCGACAAGAAGGAGGGCCTGGGCCTTGATGGCAAGACCATCAAGGTCCACGGTTTCTAAACCCACAAGGACGTGGATGCGATGCGCACCGCCGCTCCTCCCGCCGAAGCCGAACGACCGCTCCAAGGTCTTGCCAACAATGCGGCGGAGGAAGAGCAAGCCGGCATGTCGCACGTGTGTGGCTCACACGCGACAGTGCTGAGATGCGGTGCGCACGAGCAGATACCCCACGTTCGAGGAGGATAACGATTTTCCTATCTCCATCTCTTTGAAGGAATCGGATACGACGTTTGAAGTTTCGCAGGCTGAAGTATCAGCGCTGCAGGATACTGAGGGAGAGACCAAAGTGGTAGTTTCGGAGGATACATTCAATCAAAGATTTCTTTACTACGATCATTTCAAGTGACGATGTTGTCTCCAGGGTCTCTAACCATTACTGTGCCATGCAATCCCTTACTCCACGTCTTCATCTTCAACCTCTCTGATAGTCTCATCTTTCTTAGGTGCCTTGGCCTCTTGTTTCCGATACAAATTAGCCAGCTCCTCTGCCTCAGTAGCCTCCTCGATGCTCTTGTCTTCTCTGACTTTCAGGAACCTGGGAAACCTAGTACTCAACCCCCTGTCCTCATTGACCAACCCAATCGCAGCCGTATACGTCGGACTCAGCGTCAAATCTGCAAAAGCTACCTCCCACACCTCTTGCGGCTCAAACCAAACGGCGGGTGTTCCCGCTCCGCCATTATACTCCACATAGTGCGGTTTCCCAGCTAGTACGGTCGTGGAATCCGGGTCGTCTGGATCGTACTTTGCGCGGTTCGCTTTGTAGAACGCGTCCGTGAAGCCGGACATGCATTTTGTGACTGCTTCGAGTTGTCCAGTTTCCGCGTTGCGGATGGCGAGAAGAATAGGTGACCACCATGCTGCTTTGCGACCAGAGCCGTGGAAGGCGGCGATGGGGATCAGGTCGAGGGTTTCGGAGGTGGTGCTGTAATCTTTCTTTACTTTGAGCCAGCTGTCGAGGCGTTTGTCCGGCTCGTAGGTCGAGAGGAGGGCTTTGCGGCGGCCGGACATCTTCGGTTCGTCTGTTTCGGTCTCCGTAGCTTTCGTCTTCGTTTTTGATTTCGCGGGCTTTTTCTTCTTTGGCGTTGGTGGGAGGGAAGGCGTCTTTTCGATGGCTTCGTCGGTTTCCGCGAGGAGGTCGGGGTTGGGTAGGTTGTCGAGGATCTTGACCATGATGCCTTCGCATTTGATGTCCAGGGCGCTTTGGAAGAAGGATTGTACTGCTTCTACGTCGGCGGACGTGGCATCTAGACTCTTGACCCAGGTGAAATGGTGAGGGATTTCGACAAACAAGCTTTTAAGTAGCGATCTCCGTTCTCTAAAAGGCCGGTTGAGCAGTTCCTCGCCGTTCAGGTACATTAAATCGAATGCAAACAGGCAAACGTCGATAGTCACCGCGCCGATAACGACGTCTTTCCTCGCACGATTTGCGAGTGTCTGGAAGGTCTTGAGATCTCCGCTCTCGCGATCAACAGCAACAACTTCGCCTTCGAGGATGAAACTTGAGACGCCCTTGCCACGTATCTTGGGCACCAGTGCTACCAGATCAGGATACTTGTCGGTCATCACTTCCAGATGGCGCGAGAAGATCGTAACTTTGCCCTTGTCGTCGCAGTGTACCTGAGCTCTTTGTCCGTCGTATTTGTACTCGCAGGCGAAGTCTCGTCCTTGTAGTTTGGTGAGCATCTCGCCCATATCTCGCGTGATGCTGCCTAACATGGGCCTGAGAGGGATGTGTAGCGACAGCCCACAGCGCACAAGTAGTTCGTCGCAAACACCAATTTCGAGAAGTACGGGTATAAGGTCATTGTAGTTCGGTCGTCGAGCGAAACATGCCTTCACGATCTCCTCATTCCTGCTGTAGATCTCCGCGAGCTCCTCCTTCTTCAATTTCGCCAGGTCCTTCCGATCACGGATCTCGAATTCGGCACCTGTCGGTTTCGACAGCATAAAGGCCCGTGACAGCGCGATGAGCATTGTGGTTTTGACAGCTCCAATCCGCAGGTGTTGCACAAGCGTGCGTACGATGTATCGACTCTCCTCAGCACCTCGCGCATCTTGTACCAGTCTCTCAACAATCCTCTGCTTGTTCTCTACGCTGCCATGGCCTTTGCTGTTCGCAATCTTGACTAGCGAGTCGAAGACGCTCCTGATCGTGAGAGGCTTCGGTTTACGCAGGGTAAAGCTCTGCTTCTTCTTTGCCTCGAATGCTACATCTCCAGCGTCGCCATATTTGGCGTTCAGCACCTTCAAGCCTGCATTATCCAGTCCGCAAACTTTCTTGAGCGCTTTCGAGATCGCCGAACCTCCCAACCCAAGTTCCAGATCGATGTATGGGGGCGATATTGCGTTCGTCGCGAGCCATACCGCCGGGAGTAAGCTGCTAGGGTCGCTTTCGATGATCGTTCGAATGAGGTTGACCAGAGTGTCAACAATCTTAATGCGACTCGTCGTACTGTTCACTAGGATGAAACATCTTGTCAACAGCGCATATGTCGCGTGCCCTCCGTCGACCACCCAATGCTTTTGTAACTCTGGTATGTATTCCGAAGGGTCGAATTCGAGAGGGCTCTGGTCGAAGGGTATGTTCGCTGTGATTACGTCTTCTTCGGATGCGGTCGACTGAAGAGACAGCGTGTTCTTCTTCTGGGTAGGCTCGGTAGGCGACGTGTTTTCTAGGGCCGGTTCGCGCGTTGGCAATGTTGACACTCCACCCTGTCCTTCGGCATCTTGAGGTGCATCCTTCGTGATGGCCTTCTGGGGCTCTTCGTATAGCTCATTCGAGCTCACCGGCTCCTGGTTTTGCGCCTGCTGTTGATCTTCCTTGTCCCATTGCTCCTGGAGTTTGCGCGCGAGCTCCTCGTCGGTCAGCCCTGTGTTGTCTTCGTCCACAGGCGGCTCGCTCGGGCCTGCGTTCGTCGGCGCATCTTTGGCTGTTGCTTTAGCCGTCTGCTTCGCGAAAAAGTAGTCTAAACTTCGTACCGGCTTCCCGGAGCCATCGTTTTTCTTCCGTCGTTTGGAAGGGCTGTTCATGACGTGAAGGCTGGTTCGAGCGACATAGCCATTAGCAAAGCGGGTGGCATAGGGGAGTGTGGTACGTCATGACGCGGGCGCTTGGACCCAGCCAAACTCCATCTCACGTGCACACGCGTCGATCGACTTAAACATCCTCAGATTCATCTCATTTTTTCCTCCACGCTCACATCGTACCACAAGACTCTGACAAGCACACCATCTAGCGTAAAGAAAATTCCGAGGTGGTCGAAATGACCAAGTGCTCTAAGCACATATCGGAGACCAGCAATCCTCTGCGCTGAGAACAGGATCGCGCCGGGACTCAAGCTCATCCAAGGTGAAGATGGATCGGCCTCTGAATCTGTCACACCATGACCCTGACAACGAGGTCGAACTGATTCCCAAGCTGTGCTCTTCGTTTCTCGAACTTCCGATGGCCAGCCATCCCCTCCAAAGCACCATATTTTCCTAGTCATAGTAGTCGAGGTCAACGATCTCCGTCTCTACCACGGGCTTTTCTGGGCGCTCGACAGGTCGCATGCGCTTGTTATTCCGGCCGTAATAGCCATCGCCACGGGGACCAGATGGAGGCCGACCTTCTGCGCCTGGTGCATCACTCCAGCTGCGTAGAAGACCCTGCGTATCATCGTTCGGGCCGCGGATTCGGTTCTCGTGCGCCGCGTCCCACAACTCGAATATGCCGGTTTCCGCATCGGTGTGTCCTTGCTGGCCTCGTATCTGAGAACCCACCGCGTACTTCACTACACGCCCGAGTTAGTGACGCTCAGAGGTGTCGAAGTTTTTCACGGTATCGATGGTGTCGAGGAACTCGAGGTAGAAGAGAACGTACGAAAGAGCTTCGCTGTGTCCTTTTGAAGACCGTCCACAAGTGTACGAACCGCCACAACTGGACACAGGCTGAGTTCCGTGCGCAAAAGCTTTGTTTGGCCTTCTTGGTTGCAGGTCAAGATGGCGGCGAACTTCTTGGTGTCATCATCTTCGCAGATCACGATATCTAGCGTTGTGTTAGGCTCCTTGTTGAGTAATGATGAGGGACTCTGTTCTTACCGTAGAACTTGAAACGTTCGCTGCCGTAAAGAAGACGACAGTTGCCAAGACAAATCTCTTTGAGGGTCTGGACCTTATCAAGCTGACGTTGTTAGCCAACTAGGATGCTGTAGTGAAGAAGTAGTATACTTTTTCCGTGCTCTCCAGCCATGGCTGTTCGCTAATGTTCATCGCCGACGTCTGGCGTACCAGTTCACCATCTTCTACGTCATTGTGTGAGTGCATGGGGACGGGCATGATGATCACTCCGATGTTGTCGCTGGGAAGATAGAGCTAGTGTTGGAAAGATTTCGATAGGTTGAGGCCGAAGACTGTCGTGAACGAGCGTCGATCGTTCGTTCAAGTCGAAGGTCGAAAGTCAAATGCTGCGTTGAGTTGTTGATAGTGAGGTGGCGAAGAGTGAGAAGAAGAAGACTAGTTGAAGGTTTATATGGCCGGCGAGGATCAGCAGTTCGGGCCCAATACACACTGTCAAACAGGTAAAGGCGCTACTTTCTGCGGCATCCCAGGGTAAGAGAGCGGCATGAGGTCCAACGGCAAGACACCTGATCACGGTGAGTTCACGATCTCGACCTTGGACACGCGGGGTATACGCTTACCACTGATTCGGGTGTTCATACGGTAGACTGACGGCATCTATGGGGAACGGTGTTGAAGCGCTGCCAAAAGCGGCTTGCCAGGACAAATAGCGTTTGCAGAGGTGTCGAAGACCTATCGCTAACACGATCTGATGTAACGCCGCAACAAGGTGCCGCCAATCAGCGAGAAGTCGTACAATCTCTTTGCTCATTGTTGGATCTCTCCCCTGCATCACTCCAGGAGTCATCTGTAGTGGTATGACTAATTGATGGTATCCATTCATAGATCAAAGTGATTGCAAGGCAAACGACCTGATTCATAGTTTCATACTCGAAATAATTGGCTTTGGGGCCAGAGGTTGATCCTATTCCTATACAGTAGCATGAAGCTTACCCGTGGGCCCATACTCCTTCATCAAGCCCTTCAAATTCACGTCTTCAAAGCGAACTCTTCTTCCCCAAGTTCCCTGAACTCAGCGAATGTCCCGATCTGTTTTCCTTCAAATGACCATCCGTAGCCTACTGCCGCTCTTTTCCCTGCCTTACCGTTAGTTTCGCTGAGAACCTTCGTTACTACTTATCCGGCACCTTACTGGTTGAACACGATACCAATACTCCTAGAAGAGTCGCCAATTTCTCAACTGCATCCTCGACGTTCTGTCCCAGACATGCTCTCAAGACGTCCCCCTTGTCCCGACGGCCGTCTAGTTGGACTTCATAGCGTACAAGACGAGCTTCCGCGAAAGTATGATCGCGACGCACGCAGTCTATCCCGGTACGTGTGTGGTACTGGAATTTGTGGAGCCGTCGATCTTTACGTCCAGGAACGATATTCGTAAGAACAGAGTAATAGGCATCGCCCCAGAGGTAGTGGCCACGTTCTTTGATCTGCTCGTACAACGGCATGACTGCGCTGGGACCAAGCTGAGAGCCCGGTGTCGGCATGAGAGAAGAAGAGGTACTCTGCGCGGAACTTGTGTCAGGCTGAACTGGCTGCGAAAGGCTTGATGGTTGCGTGGTCGCAGGCTGAGCGAACGTGCCCCTGGCATCGCTTGTAGGGCCAGTATTGGTAGAGTTGTCTACATCTTATCAGCGGCAGTCAGAAGCCTTCACTACGCAGACCCCTAATCCGAAATTCATATATCCGCGGCTCCTAGATAGAGCCCGCACTCGGTTTAGGGACTTCTCTCAAGGATCTTTCGATTGTGTTTGTAGCACAAGCATTCGATCCGGATGGCTTGCTTACCTGGACGCCGTGGAGAACTCGTGTTTCTGTTGTTGCTGAACAGGTTTCTGACGACAAATTTGATCGAACGTGTGTTGTTTTGAGCCATCGTAGCCGTATGTACAGCTGTGTTTTAGATGCTGGTTCGGTAGGTATATTGGCCACGCAAGTGCGTCGATGAAAGTGTACTTATTAACGATGTTGACGATACTGACGAACGGATGTACACTTGATAGCGGTAATGACATGCGATGTTGACTGATCTGTGTACATTGTGAGTGATCGTGCCTTTGCACTAGCGCGGGATTTCGTCCTTGATAGAAGTGACGGTGCGAACACCTGGGTAGTCTTGCAAAGTCGGATAGGCGCGTGCGAGCATTTGGCAGTAACACTCTTATGAACGCCCAAGAGTGGCATTGAAAAGAACGAGCTACCAACTGTGCGATGACCCATATTTTACGACCGTTCTTGTATAGCTTCCTCTTTCCACTATCGAGAGTGAAGGCTACCATTTGTTGGATCGTGGCCAATGCTCTCCACACAGCGGTGAACAGTACGAGACTGAACACCAGGCCCCTTGGTAAACACGAACTCTTATCTTCAGGGCAGTGTGTGAATTATCAGGTGAACACCGCACCTGTCAGCGAAGCAAGACACTGGGCTTGTTCAAACCATCCATGGATACATTTCCATTTGCGTTGCATGCCTGTCAGGCTCAATGTAGATGTGACATGCCATCTGCCGCAAGGTCAATCGAACGAAACTCTGATGGACATTTGCGAGGAGCAAAGATTCGAAGACATAGATGTTGTAATGCGAGTTGGGAAGCCAAGAGGTTGTCCAGACGCGAATAGAAAACGAATGACGTTGTCAGCGCACAGACACAATCTCGCAGCCGGCGGAGCGCAATGAGCACCTGGGCATGCAGACTTGCTCACATACCGTCAACCAGTAAGTTCGGGCCATGTACATTGCCTGCAATTCTGTAGAGATATAACCGCTTCTGTATACGATCCACACGATTACTACGCCCTATCCGCACGACACGACGCGCCGAACCGTCGAATCATCCCCGACCCGCATAACACCCGCGACGCGCTTTGCACGAGCAATGACGAACAGAGGCGCCCTTCGAAATGGGGTCGTACCGACGCTCGCTATAAACACCCTCTACGAAAGAAGATGAATCGGACAAGAATGCGCATGGCTACGTTCTCTGGCGCCTCAATAGCCGGGGGCACTGTGTTGAGATGACGGAGGACCTTCGACTCGACCCCTCGGGACAGGACTATCTATGCGTATCGATCGATCACCAGTATCTTCAATATGAGACGGGTCTGACAAGACTCTTCGGCCCACCGGCGGTGTAGGCGCGGTCAACCTGATATGTGGTGTCGGAAGGGATACAACCCGATTATCTCTTTGCCGGGACGGCCGTAATCCTTCAGTCTGCCTAGGTGTGGCTGCCACAACTCCGCTAGGCTGTGAGTAGGGAACACTGCCATATTGTGCCGCGGACTGGGTGTTTTGCATATAGGACTGCGTCCTGTAAGCATCTGGCGGAGCGTATGGCGCATACCTGGTCACCGGGGGAGAACCTGGAGCTAGCTCGCTCGGCGGTGGCGATCTTATACCGAGCTCACTCCTCTGTAAGAGCAGAGAGAGGTCGCTTTGTGGCGGGGACACAAGAGCATACATATCTTGTTGCGGCGGGCCTTCGGCACGTTGGCTCCGCCTCACAGGATCTTCCGGGTAACGCATTGGAGGGTCAGGATTCGTGGTATACGGAGCTTGTCTCGAGCTGTGCGCATTACGCTGCTCTTGTTGCAGCGGTTCCAGGCCATGCTGCGTCTGTTGTGGAGCAGTTGTACCAAGTTGGGTCTGCCGCATGGAGTCCGTGGCGAACCGGCTTCGCTGCGAAGGATTCCGATCAGACACTTGCCCGCGCCTCTGGTTCTGGCGTGAAAATGGCACATCATCTGGACGTTCCCGAGGGTGCTGACGACTGCCAAATGACGAAGGCGCTGACCGCTGTGCTGTCGACTCTGTCGGACCGCTCATCTCGTATGGGGCTCGAAGAGGGACTATGTTACTCAGGTCCAGCTCCCACGGCTTGATCCTTTCCCAATCTATCTTGTTGCCCTCCAAAAGCCGGCGCTTGATGACTTGAAATTTCTCATATTCCAAGTCAGTGGCGAAGTACTCTCGACGGTCCCAATCCTGCACCATCTTCCGTATGTCTGCAAGCGCAGCTACTGATTTCCTCATGTTCTCTTCCAGATTCTCGCGCGCATATGCCTTGACGTTTCTTTGCTTCAGGATCTCGACATCCAAACTGTATCGGTATCGAATTCTCTCCCTCAGCTCCCGTATGTTCTCTGCCGTCACGAGTCGGGCTGGGACCGGTGTTCGCTGAGGTGTTCGAGGACTAGAATCCTGCTGAGTAGAAGGTAGTGGGGGAGTGTCTACTTCATTGAGTGCTGGCAGTGGCGCTGGACCCTGCGAAGTCGGCGTTCTTTTTATCTGCCAAAAACTCTTGGTCTTTTTCAAGAGGCCCATGACTATATTCAATGGACAACCCGCCTTCAGTCTGTAGTGGTGGACGCCAAACTCTTGTTTCGAACAAATGAGACCTGGGAAGAGAAGAAAGATGGGGAACGGAGCTGGCCCTCTGAGAGGAAAAGAGCGAGGCTACCGAAGCCACCAGGCTACCTCGATCAAGAGACGGCTTCTCAGCCCACATATGCTGTTCCGCGTCCTCTAGTAGCTGCATGCGCGTGCCAAGAACTTTAGCAAGAAGGCTGTGGCTGCTTAAGAATTGACGCTTACAGTCTACCGAGCCCAGCCTCTGAGGACGGCACACACCTTTCGCCTCTATCCTTGAAAGACGCTGCAGGCGCACATGGCCAATGCTCATGTGGTGCCTGGTCATCCAGCCGTTCCGACAATGTGCCCGGTTAAGCGCCATAGGAAGTCTACCTTCCTCTCGCAATACGGTCCTGGCATTCGGTATTGCGTCCAATCACACAATGGGCATGATGTTGACAGGTAAACCTTGGCTTCAAGGCTGTGTCGGCCATTGCTTGTATCGCGAGGCTGCGTTGAGAATCACGAGCCCTAAAAGCAGTCACAACGGCTTTTGGAAGTAACGCGTTCATCATATCTTCGAGTTGGGTGCAAAGACGTTGAATTCTTCATCGACTATCGAACAGAATAAGACACTTTCGCAGCCTGGCAGCCCGGAATCACTTCTCCGCTAGTAAGGTGCTCGCCTTTCGAATTTCCATACCGCTTCAACTCCGGGTTGAGAACTAATGTAAGAGCGCGCTCTTTCGTTTTAGACTGCGATAACAAATCTCCGCTTCCATCGGGTAAGCTCGCAATCAACCTGTAAGGCTGCGAACAAAACTCCATCCAGGTTTTCGCACAAAGTCGCACGAGACTTTCCAGCATCTTAGCTTGCTTATCTTTGAGGATAGCTACCTTTCCCAGAGCATAGTGTAGAGCGTCGAGTAATTCCAAAATGGATCTTTCGTAGCCATTTTTGAGTCGCATATCATCCCCCGATGGCCGGGCAGATGGTTCTATAAAGATCAAGAATTGCTTGGCCGTCTCGTACCGCCTTTTCTCGATTTCTTCTGGTATTTCGGGCCACTTGAGACTGGAAGTATCTTACAACCTGTTAGCTCAAAAACGGAGAAGAGCGACAATCCAGGACTTACTGGACGTGTGGACGTCTATCCACTCACGGTCCAAGTCTGCTCCTTCTAGACCTAGGATTCTGAAAGGACTGACGAAGATCCAACCATACAGCAGGGCCCAGATAGTGTTTTGAACGATTTGCTTCTTCAGTTTTCGTGTGTTCTCGCGATGGATGTCGAGTAGCTGGTGCTCGCTAAATGGCCAGTCTAAGGTACCGTCCCACTCTACGTTCGCAAAGTCTTGTACTTGATCTGTGATACTGCGGAATAGGTTGGCTAAATCACGATCTTTCAAGCCTCTGAAATGCTGCCTGTGAAATAATCCTTGTTTCAGCTCCTCATTGTCAGTGCGGAGCTGGAATGTTTCCTGCGTGTGCTTCTTGGACAGTTTTGCCTCCTGCCGTTTGAGCTCTTTCTCACGTCGCTTTTGTTCTTCTTGCAATTTTGCCTGCTCAGTTCGCAGTAGGTCATGCAGTCGCTGTTCTTCGCGCTCCGCCTCGAGCTTGAATTGAGCAACGCTTGCTTGGTGTTCACGCACTATTCTTTCAAGCTTTTCCTCTTGTTGTTGCATTTGCTGGGCGTGTATTTCGTACTCATCCTTCAGCTTCTCATCAAAGCTCGCCTGGTAATTCCGCATACTAGCTTCGTGGGTCTCTTTCACTTCTCGTAGTTGAGCTTCCCATTTCCATTGTTCCTCACTCAGCTGCTGTTTAAGACTGCTGAAGTTCTGCTCAAGTCGCTTTTGCTCTTCATGTCGAATTATTCGTAATCGTTCTTCGTACCAGGTCTTGATCCTCTCGTTCTCGTTGTACAGCTTCGCTGTCTCGATATTGAAGTGACTCTGGTGTTGTTGCTTCAACTTCTGCATCTCGCTTTCCACGTAATGCCGTTCTTGTTCGCGTTCTGATTTCTGATTCTCAAGCATGTCCCGAGTATTTGACAATTCTTCGTGCTTACTACTGGCATCCGTCTTCAGGTCCTGCACTTCGCTTTTACTGACTCGCAGTGCATTCTTCAAAGTGTGTACTTCGTTCTTCAAGTCATTCACGATAGCTGTATCAGTTCTGTACTGATTCAACGACTGATGAGCCGCATGGAGTGCTTTATCAAGCTCACGATATTGACTCAGAAACCTCTTAATGCCATCTTCCGTCGTTTCTCCAGGTGGTGATCGCAATGCAGGGAAGTCATACCCAGCCCGTAAAATAAGCTCCTGGGTTCGTGGTATGCTGTGATCAATAGCTGAGGACTGTGAGTAACCTCCAGTCAGCCCTGATCAGTCCAAGAAGTGGTATGAAAATTCGACTCACCAGTCTTCTGTGACCATCTGTTAAGCCTGCGTTATAAGATAAGGTCGCTCCTGTATAGGGACTGGAAGTGTCAAATGAACGCGCCTTCTCAATTGTCGCATTCCTATTCATGCGTAATGGTGAAGGATCCATCTCAGGCGCATGTATCTGTTCTGGGTGAAAGCGAGTATCATTTGACATGTTTGCTGCAAGGGTCGGAATTTGGGAGAGCGGCGGCTGGAACGCTTGTGAAGTTACATCTTGCTCTTGGTGTTGCTGTTGATGCTGCTGCTGTTGTTGGTGTTGCTGTTGGTGTTGCTGTTGGTATTGCTGTTGCTGCTGTTGTTGTTGTTGCTGTTGAGGCGGTGGTACGCCTATCGAGACCAGAGCTTGAGGATCCGTCAATAGACCGTGAGGAACCTGACTACTGGTTACACTGCTCAACTCTTTCTGGTTCTTCCTTCTCCGTCCATACGCTACTTTCGCCCCCTGCACCGCCAGCTCAGGCTTCCTGCCATGAGCAAGAGCTTCCAGAAATCCCGCTCGGGGCCTTTTAGGTGCTGCTACTGGTACATCGGGCCGTTGTCGTTGTTGTTGTTGACTTGACAGAAAGTCAGGTGTTTCTAAATCTTGATTTCGAGTTATGCCGCTTCGAATGCCTTTAATTATGTTCATGCTCATTTTCAACCTGAACACGTGGATACGACTCTTCTGAACAGGAACTTTCGACTATGTCAGCCATGAACTTATGATCGCCGCATGCCCCCAATCATTCCGGTTCTCTTTTTAGAGAGAAAAACGCAATCATGCAGATACTTGGACTGAGAAATGCAGCCCAGCCACTGAGCGGGTGAATGATGGCATGGAATGTCTCGTCACAAGACTATCGCTCTCAGACTGCAATGGTGGCTTATAGTAAGCAGTGCAGCGCTTACGGATCTTAGCTTGCCTAGAGCTGAACTTTTACCAGTAGCCCAATATTGATTTTCGTGCCACACCAATATATGTGACAAGGCTACGTCGCAGCCTTGCGCCTCCGTGCATAGCCCGAACACGAACCGCCAGCTCATTGGTACCCATCAACCGGACTTGGAACTTCTTGCCGTTCGTACGTTTATCTTGCCCGTTTCCGGTGCGCACTTGGAATCTAGTCTCTACGAGGCGAGGCAGAGTTGTATGACTGCGCAGCGCCCTCCGAACCAACCTGCACACCAACACACCTGCATAGCTTAGGCCCGCGCTTCACTCGTGCCATGATCTCATAGGCGCGGTAGCCAGAAAGCTTCATCGACCGAGATGTATAGCGATCGCCGTACCCAACTACCGTGAGACTAGATTAGTTGTTCTCCAGGAAGAGCTCCAACACAAAAGATTCGATATGGACGACAGCGACCTGGGGTACCACTCTGAGCGTACGTCATTGGTGTCCTCTCATACAGATCACGAGTATTCCCCCAGAACAGACAACTTGAAGGGGAGAACGCACGAAGGGGTGCAAGAAACGCGACTAGTGATCGGTCTGGACTATGGCACTACATACACCGGTATGCTACTTCAATGGGCGTTAATTACAGCTATGCTAACATCACAATGAGGTGTGGCCTACGCTACTCCATCTGGGTTCAGTTGCTCGCTCGATACTATTGACGTTATGGTAGAATGGGGTATGTCGTGTCGCCCCCTGCCATAACGTATGCGCTGACTAGGACAAGGTAAAATCGTGGACGAGAAGGTACCAAGTGTCATCTCATACTCTCACTCAAACTACGAGTGGGGCGGTGCTTTAAGTGAAGACTCTATCTCTATGGTGCACACTAAACTCGAGCTCGGTCTACAGAGTCGCCAGGACGAGCTGGACATGACGCTCCAGGTCTTGGATGGAATGTCTAACCTCAACATCGACGACATGTTACGTTCTATGTCCAATGACGAAGACGTGCCTGCCTACTCACATAAAAGTCCGGAAGAGATAGTCACCGATTACCTGCAAAAGGTATTCCAACACCTAGAGGTGGAAGTCGATCAATTTGGTGCGATCGCAAGAAAACATACAGCTACAGACATTGTAGTCACTGTACCCACAGTAAGCGATACCAACCGTGTTGCATTGCTATAGGGCTGACTTCCCGAAGAACTGGGACTACATGGCGATGAACTCGACCTATCGAGCATTGATGACAGCAGGATTCAATCGAACAAACTTTCCAAAACTACGAGATGTCATGTTCATCACAGAACCTGAGGCTGCTGCAGTTTATACTGCGCGCCATTATCGAGACGAATTGGCGCAAACGACTCTACGGGTTTGTTCAATACGTCAAAGTTGGTGTTACATTGTGAAGCTAATAAAACGAAGGCGGGTCAGTATTTCATACTATGTGATGCTGGGGGTGGCACAGTAGTAAGACCATCACTGAGCAAGTCGCTTTTGAAGTGAAGGAGCTTATGACTATGTTTAGGACGTGGTATCATACCAGGTCAAGCGATTAGAGCCGGCTCTTGAGTTGGAGGCGATTGGAATGCCAACAGGCAAGCGGAATCCGCACCCTGAGAGTGTCGCTAACCGGTCTCAGGTGACAAATGCGGTTCGATCTTCATCAACATGAAGTTCAAGAAATGGCTTCGAGAGATACTCACGGATGTTCACTACAGAGAGCTTGACCCCAATTTCGAGATCGACAAGCTGGCGACCCATGCTTCAGAAACCCCAGCCATGAGATCGCTCATGAAAGACTTCGATGTGAAGAAGAAACATTTCACGGTGGCGTCGCCCGATTACCAACTAGAGCTTCCATTTCCATTGGAAAACCTCGATATTCCAGGTGTGAAACAAGGCCTTCTCACTATCAAGAGGTAAGCATATTTGGTGGCTTTGTCGACCAGTGCTAACATCTTCAGGCAAGACATGGAGTCATTCTTCGACGCGTCAATCGAGCGGATCGTCAGAATGATCAAGGGTCACGTCAAGAGGATTCGAGAACAGTGCCACAACCGCCCCAAGGTAAAGAAGTCTCCCCGCCGTCGCGGTGAAGGACACTAACGTGGACAGAACCTGTTTCTTGTAGGAGGATACGGCGAATCGGAGTATCTTCAAGCTCAGATAAGGGAAATGCTAGTACAAGAAAAATTAGTGATGCAGCCTTGGAGACCCCAGAAGTCCTGGACGGCGGTTGTTCGGGGTGCAGTGGTTTGTGGTATCGAGAAGCGTGAGTCGAAAAGCTTAATGCGAACGAGCTCCTGTCGGCACAGCTACGCAATTTGTCTCGACGAAAGGTACGCCATGGCTCATCATGGTAGGCAAGAGGAGATTATCGAGTATGGCGGGGGCACTTTCGCCAAAGGACAACTCACGTGGCTGCTGAACAAAGGCGATCTGGTATTGTCCAACAAGCCAACGAAGCGGTCCAAGACGATTCACATCCGACTCGTCAAACAGCGTCGGGATGTAATGACTTTAAAAATTTGGCAATACATATGCGACGAGGAACAACGCCCAACGCGTCTCGACGACGCCACTGACGGTGAGTGGTAATTGTTGCCAAGAATGTCCGGAACTGACCCGTGACAGATTTTTACAACGCGGGTGAAATTGACATTGATCTGAGTAGAATTCAGTTTGAGCGTGTGCACGAGGGGCGTGGAAAACCCACGTACTTCAAGGCTGATGTGGAGTTGGTGCTGGAATTGGAAAGGGGAAAGCTTTGGGCGATTCTGCAGTGGAAACGAACGGAACTAACGAGAATCTCAGTAACATACTAGCACAAAAATTTACCTCTCTACCGTGATCGCGGGGCTATGTTCCAAGTATGACAAAGTGTGTGATGCCTTTCGCAACCACCACGGACGACTCGGGCTATGCAAGCTCTGGCCGCAGCCGACTCAGCCGACTCGTTGGCATAGTGCGGTGCAGAAGCCATGCAGAAGGCTGCGCCTATCCTGCAGATGCCGCCAGCCTGACACTGATACGCGGAATTGAAGAACGAGAAGGCAACGAGGCAGATGCATGGCGTTCTTGGCAAGCGCCAACCCTATTTGCGAAGTGCACCCATCACCAAGCGTAGCCCGTTAACAGTATGGTGGCTTGTTGACGATTAAAGTAGCCTATCTAAGCAAGGTAGAGCCGCAGCCTCGAACCCATATCAATAAGGCGGCAAGGTTCTCTCTTTGTGATCAGCACCCATTTCCCTCCATCTTACCTAGATACAATGACAGACCTCATCAACCTATCAGCAAGATACGTCATCAAAACAGATCAGTTGGGACTCGAAAGCGCGCTCGCATCCACACCAGATAACGACACCCTCGTTCTAGAGTCCGTCTCAAGCGACGCTAATCCAAGCCAGCTCTGGTACTTCGAAGAGACCGAGCTCGACGACTATTACCGCCTACACACCGAAGATAAAGGGAACGGCAACTCTCTGAGCACGTACAACTATGAAGGAAGCCAGACGACAGATTTGCGTTTCCGAGCTAGCGAAATCATAGACGCACAGTACTGGCGACTAGACGTACAAAGTGATGGAAACGTCAAAGTCAGCAACAACCGCGCCGGCTCTAGTAGTTATCTCGATATCGAAGATGGGAGCCTGAAGCCTTTTCTCGCGCAAGGAGATTCGGGCAAAGGAGAATGGACACTTAGCACTTTTGGTGCTGCTGCGGCTACACCCACCTCTACCGTCTCCACCTCCTCTGATGTTACGACCACACCGGATGCAACGCCGTCTTGTACCTCAGAATGTACAGCAGCTACGGATGTTACTACCGCCGATGATGCAAAGTCTTCGGGGTTGAGTAAGGAAGCAACAATAGGCATCGCGGCCGGTTTGAGTGCAGCAGGGCTTTTGGCAATCATAGGAATTGCGGTTTGGCTGTGGAGACGACGAAGGCGAGTGCCATCTCGTGCACCGAGTGTTCATTCTATGAGACAGGGCCACCTACTTGGTTGAGGCTGACGACAAGGAGAATCGAGTGTGACCAAAGGGTAAACGGTTTGTATTTGGCTTCGTTGCATGCATGGTCGGTATAGACTGTATGATATGATTTAGCGTGTTTGGTATGCACAAGAGTTTTCCAGCTTGAGCACAATACACCTTTAACAGCATCTATGCATTTGATATCTATATCGGTAGATCGCCAGCACCACATCTAGCCATGGCGTGATACTATTCATGTCTACCCTCGTCGCAAGTTCCCACCATGGTATAAAAAGAAAGGATCATACAAGCTACGAAGCAAAAGAAGTAAAGCGCAGGCCCAAATCGTCCGCCGATAAAGCCGACCTCGCGTCCATGTCAGATAGAATACATAATCCGGTGGGAAATCCCACCGAGAACCGCAAGACAGCAGAACCTGTTCAAAGCGCAAATTATACCGTAGTCCCGCTAACCCAATGCTAGAAAAACGTCAAGAACGTGAAAGAGAAACATTGTACACAAATCGTGAATGGAATGAACGCAATTACAGCTGGTATGCTGGTCTCATCCCAAGGTCTTCTAATCAATGGTGATGACGTCGTTCTTGGACTGCCCTGGACGGCCTCCTTGACCGCCTCTACCTTGCTGTTGTTGCTGAGACATTTGCTGGCGGCCGTTTGGCATCTGCTGCTGCGAGGGTCTGCCGTTCGGAGGTTGGCTTCTGGGATGTTGCTGCATGTTCGGGTGCTGTTTCCCAGCTTGCGCCTGAGCCTGTCTTTGCTGCTGCTGACGCGCTTGCTGCTGTTGTTGTTGCATCCTAGCCTGCTGCTGCTGGTTTCCCTGCTGGTTTCCGTTCGCCTGTGCAGGCGCCTGTCCTGGACCAGATCCCTGGTTCTGCGCTTGTTGCGGGGGCTTTTCAAGTGGTGGAGGTGCAACATAACCTCCTGCCATTTTGCAACTCAAAACACATTCATCCAGCTTGAGTAGTGCTTCAGGGATCGCGTCCAAGTCCGCCACCATGCCGGTTCGGGTACCAAACCATCCTGGGCCCTTTCCACTGAAGAGTTCCTTCAGCTTGGCCTGTAGGCTGTCGAGACGCCTATGACCAGGCGCACGCTCGGGAGTTGGTAGATTTGTGGCTTGATTTGGAGGATCCTTTGGACGCAAGTTGTCTTCGACGAACCAGTACACCTGGTCATCTTTGGGTTGAAGGCGCACGTCGAAAGTGCAGACCGGATTGTCATAGGTGAGTCGGTATTTGAGGACGGAGTGAACATGGATTGCGGGATTACTATAGTTGCCTGGCGATCGTTCTTCGACTTCGCGCAGGGCCTTGAAGAGGGGCCGGGTCGCGACGAGAGTCGTACAGAAGCGATCTAGGCCATCGACATCGCTGACCTCCGTGGTTGGGAAGGAAGGCAACCGATCGTTGGCGATCTCAGTGAGCAGATGGAGAATCCGATGGTGGGGATTGTCATGTGACAGCTCGATGGTAAGCTCCTTTTCAGTGCCAAAGTTGACGGTTGCAGAGTATGGCGATGGACCGTACTGGAACTGTACGCGCTGTAAGGAGGAGGACGAAAGCCGCATTTGGCGCTTCTGGAGGGTACTGGCAAAGGTACGAAGGCGGTTAACATCTCGCAGTCGTGCTCGCAGCTCTCCTAGGATATCTTGCCCAAAGGGTGTAGCAAGAAGAATCCTGAAGTTGCCATCTTCTGAGAACTTAAAGGCGGTCTGTGGTGAAGCTGCCATGAGCTTATGCATGTCTGCAGCAACAGACTTGACCATTCTACCGACAGCCATATGCCAGACGTCCTGACCCCCAACTTTCAAGCCTTCACATGTAATCTTGATGTCTGATTCAAGCCATGAGTCTTCGTCTGCTTGGGGCACAAGAAGGTCCGGAGTTTGCACATGCAGCACCCATCGACGGGGGACACAACCAGCTTCTACGAACGAGCCTGCTTGCCCTAACTCAGGTCGCAAACTGAAATTCTTCTTCTCCTTTTCTAGTTGGCGAGCTGTGACGCGGAACGACAGAAGCTGCACAGCGACCCTCTCCAGACTTGCCAAGGTGTTGCGGT